>OGSQ01000269.1_pt1 | contig 28370 bp, 29 predicted proteins | sample 1573921 | NCBI WGS metagenome assembly OGSQ01 (sample SAMN03295832, study PRJEB24534) | human gut metagenome | isolation source: fecal sample 7 from infant 4 | host: Homo sapiens | place: USA: Pittsburgh, PA | collected 2014-07 | reverse complement strand
GCACGCCGCCAGCGTTCGTCCTGAGCCAGGATCAAACTCTCAATAAAAAGTTTAATCTTTTGCTCAAATTACTTTGAGTCTTAATTTTAAGACTTAAAAGAATTGCTGGTTTATTTTACTTAACTTTATTCTGTTCAATTTTCAAAGACCATTTTCTGTACTCTTGCTGTTTTCTTTGTTTCCGCTGAGCACATGACATATAATATCACTATAATTAAACAACCATCCCCCTAAATACCTTTATATTTTTAAATTATATATATAATAGTATAAAATTCTTCTTTTTTCTTTCTTTTTCTATTATTGATACACCTGGATAAGTTAATTGTAACTATTGTATATTTTCATCTTTAATCATATAAAATAACTATTAACTAATAGTATAAAGATTAAATTTAAATCAAAAAAATAAAACCCTTAAAAAAGTTTTATCAACACTTATTTGATTAACATTCAAAAACACTTAATTATTTGACCTTTGAAATTTAAGTAAGGATTTGCCCTTGGATTTCTATAGTTAAATAAAAATATATATACATTGTAACAAAAGTATAATTTATAAAAATAAAGGAGAAGTCTTTCGACTTCCCCTCTTTAATTACTTATTATTAAATTATTTCTTTAATTCAGCTTTTACAGCATCAGCAACGAATTGTACATTTGTTCCAACAATAACTTGGATGTTGCCTTTTCCTGGTCTCATAACCCCTCTAGCTCCTAAAGCTGTTAACTTTTTATCTACGATTATAGAGTTATCTTTAACGCCTAATCTTAATCTAGTTACACAGTTATCAACTGATACTATATTTTCTCTTCCACCTAAAGCTTCGATATAAGCCTTAGCTAATTCCCCCATATCTCCAGATACTACAGTGTTTTCAGTTAATTCATCGTCATCTTCTCTACCTGGAGTCTTTAAGTCGAATTTAGTGATAACAAATCTAAATGTTACATAGTAGATTAATGCAAATACTAAACCTATTGGTATTATTAATAGTGGATTTTCTGCCATTGGTGCTTTAAAGCTTAAGAACCAATCAACAAAACCAGCACTGAAGTTAAATCCAGCTCTTACTGGTAATAATGTACAAACTATTGCTGATATACCAGTTAATCCAGCATGTAATACATATAGTCCTGGTGCTAAGAACATGAATGCGAATTCTAATGGTTCTGTAACTCCTGTAAAGAATGAAGATAATGCAGCTGCTAATAATAATCCATATACAGCTTTTTTCTTATTTTCTTTAGCTGTATGATACATAGCTAAAGCTCCAGCTGGTAAACCGAACATCATAACTGGGAAGAATCCTGTCATGTACATACCTGTTTGACCTTGAACTCCTGTACCACCCCAGAAGTTAGCTATATCGTTAATTCCTGCAACGTCGAACCAGAATACTGAGTTAAGTGCATGGTGTAACCCTGTAGGTATTAATAATCTGTTAAAGAATGCATATATACCTGCTCCTACAGCTCCTGTAGAAATAATTGCTTTACCAAATGATACTAATGCATTATAAACTACTGGCCATACAAAGAATAATACAAGTGCTGCAACTAATGATGCTAAAGATGTCATAATTGCAACTGATCTCTTACCGCTAAAGAATCCTAAAGCGTCTGGTAACTTTGTTGACTTAAACTTGTTATAACAACTTGCACCTATTAAACCTGCAACTATACCAACGAATTGAGTTTGGATTTTACTGAATGCTGCTGGAACTTCCGCAACATCAATTCCCTTAAACATAGCAACAACTGCGGGGCTTAATAATGTTGTAATCATAAGCCATGAAACTAGACCTGCAAGTCCTGCTGTTCCATCGTTGTCATCTGACATACCTACTGCTACCCCGATAGCAAATAGTATTGCCATATTATCGATTAACGCTCCACCCGCTTTTAATAAGAAAGCCGCTGCTACATTGTTTGCTCCCCAACCTGATGGATCAATCCAGTAACCGATACCCATTAAGATACTTGCAACTGGTAAAGCTGCAACTGGAAGCATTAATGATTTTCCTAGTCTTTGAAGATACTTCATCATAATAATAATTCCTCCTTGTTTTTTGTTATGTACAAATCTAAGCCATAACATAAATAATTCCGATAATATAAAAAAGCCGAAAAGGATATTATAATATAATAAATCCTCTTCGGCTCATGCTCAACTAATTGATAACACGCCTAAACTTGTACATATATTTAACTTACAATGTTATTGTATCATCCTATGTTATTGTTTTCAATAGTTTTTTTAAATTTTTTTATTTTTATTTTTTCTTCTATAATTTTTAATATCTTGATTTTATTATTATATTATTATTTGTTTTATGTAGTAATCCATGTGTTTTATTACAATACAATATACTGTTTTTTTCTTATATTTTATTGACAATTATAAATAATTACAGATATAATCATACTAGACGTGTTACTGTTAAATCAGGCATGAGTCCACTATTCTAATAAATATAGGACTTATGCCTTTTGTTTTTATTAATTATGATATATCTGTGTATTTATTTTTTGTTTTAAATAAATACTATTTATATAAACTAGATAAAAAATATGAAATAGAAAGGATGTGGATTCCTGACTATTCAGGAAGTACTATGTTTAAGTTTTTTAAAAACCTATTCAATTCAGAAGAAAATAAAGAAGAAGTTGTAGTTGCTAAGGCTAATACTTTAGTTGCACCAGTTTCAGGTAAAGCAATGCCTTTATCAGAGGTTCCAGATCCAGTTTTTGCTGAAAAGTTAGCAGGTGATGGAGCAGCTATTATGGCTGAAGGAGATACTGTTGTTGCTCCTGCTGATGGAGAAGTTACTTTAATCTTTAAAACTAAGCACGCTTTTGCTATGACATTAGAAAACAGCTTAGAAATATTAGTTCATATTGGTTTAGAAACTGTTTCCCTTGATGGAGAAGGTTTTGAACAATTAGTAGAACAAGGAACAAAAGTTAAGGCTGGTACTCCATTAATAAAAATAGATAGAGAGTTTATCTTAAGCAAAGGATTATCTCTTGCAACTCCAGTTTTAATAACAAATGTTGATGCCACTAAATCAATATCTGCTGTTGAAACAGGTAATGTAGTAGCTGGAGAAACTACAGTAGTAAATTTTGAAGTGTAATAACTAAATCAAAAAAATAAGAATCAGTAATTTAATACTGATTCTTATTTTTTTATAATTTATTTTTCAAAAGATATTCTAAACCTCTCAATATGCATGGCTAAATAAGCCACTTCATCTTCTGATATTTCTTTTATATCTAAAGTCTTACATATAATTTCCCTTGTTTCCTTAGCAATTTTATAGGATATTTTATATTTATCTCTAATTATATCTACTAAATCATTTTTTATAGGGCTATTAGTTATAATCCTTTCAATAGCAAATCTTATATGAGTTAAAAATCTAGCATAATCTAAAGATTTTCTATCTATTTCTATCTTAAGCCTATCTTCAACATGCTCAATAATAGAATTACTTAAAAAGCTATATTTTATAGTATTTGATAGTTTACCATTATTCCTAGCTGAATGTATATGAAGAGTAATAAATCCTATTTCACCTTCTGGAACTTCAACTCCTAATTCTTCTTTAATTCTATAAGCCAGCCTAGATGCCATAGAAAATTCCCTAGCATAAAGTGTTTCTATTTCAACTAGAAAAGGATTTTGTATTTCTTCATTATCCTCTAGCCTTCTTATAGCATAGAATAAGTGGTCTACTAATCCTATATGGATATTTTCATTAAGTTCTTCTCCCAGCTCATCTGATATCTCTGCAATAACTTCTTCTACAATTGCAATTAATTTCGTATCAACTCTATTTAATATTTCATTAAAATTTCTTTGATTATCTTTATCTTCGATAATAAATACTTTCTCTACTATTGTTCCCTTGCTTATTACATCACCAGGTTTCTTCCCAAATCCAATGCCCTTTTGGAAAAGAATTTTCTCTTGCCCCTCTTCTTTAACAAGCAAAATGTTATTATTAAAAGATTTTATAACACTCGCATCTTTATTCAACGTAATCTTATACATAATACTCCTACCTTTACCAAAAAATAATATTAGTTTATGTAATATTAGAAATCCTCTAATACCCTATAAAAAGTTAAATGGTCTCTCCACCCACCATTAATAAATAAATACCTTTCATTTAACCCAACTTCTTTAAACCCACAACTAGTTAATACATTTTTAGATCTTTCATTATCCACTAAGACAGAAGCCTCTAATCTATGTAGTTCAAGCTCATCTCTAGCATATCGTACTGCCATCCTTAAAGCTTCCTTCATATAGCCCTTCCCTTGATAATCCTTATCCATAGAATAACCAATTATACCACTTTTAAATACTCCATAAACTATATTGGATATTTTTATTTTCCCAATAAGTTTATCATTCTTGTAGATTCCAAGATCAACACACTTACCAGACATTAATCCCTTATAGCTCTCTAAAAGAATATCCCTTTGAGTTTCTATAGTATAAAAGCTTTTGTCTCTACTTGGCTCATAATTTCTTAGGTGATCTTCATTTCTAATATAATACTCTAATAAATCTTCTGAGTCCTCAGGGCTAAGATTTCTTAGTGATATATTTTTTCCCTTTAGTTTAACAATATAATTTCTTTGAATATTATTAAAGTCATTTCTATTAACACCAAAACTAAGTTCATCTAAAAATATTCCATTTGAAAATAAATTTTCTGAAAATATTCCTTCTAAATTGAACCCTAAGTCTAAGAAAACCTTATAATTAATATTTTCATCCACTAAAATATTAACCTTATATGTATTATTATCCTTAAAGATAGCCCTCACTATACTTATTACTGACTCTCTTAGTAAATTATGCTTACCACTCTTAAAAAACTTCAATCTGATGTTGCACTTTCTACCTTCTTTATCTAATTCAGTAATAGTAAACCTTCCTATTAGAATATTATCTTTATCTTTAATAATATAATCATTAATATTTCCTTTTGATTGATTAATAGATATTGCTTTACTTTCGCTCATAACAAATTCTCCTAAGTAAATTATCATTACATAGTTATTATTATACAGATAAATACCTAAATTACACAACATTATTTTATAATCAGACCTTTAATTTAATTATAAACCTAATTCCCTATTAATAATTATTAAATCATAACTTTCTTAATAATATTAATAAAACCACTTATTTTATTAAATATTTATTTTTATAAGACTTAGTTTATTATTATAATATATTCCTTTAAAATAAATAATATTTTTAGATAATTATCTTTTTAGATGTATAATATATTTAAATATTTACATTAAAAGGAGTGAATTGCAATGAATAAAATAGTTTTAGCTGGAGGATGCTTCTGGGGAGTAGAAGAATTCTTATCTAGAATTCCAGGAGTTATAAATACTGAAGTTGGATATGCTAACGGGAGGACTGAAAATCCAACCTACGAAGATGTTTGTTATAAAAATACTTACTTTGCTGAAGTATGTAAAGTTGAATATGATGATAGCAAGGTCTCTTTAGAAACTTTACTTAAAGAATACTGGTCAATTGTAGATCCAACAGTTTTAAATAGACAAGGACCTGATGTTGGTAGTCAATATAGAACTGGAATATACTATATAAGCGAAGCAGATCTTCCAACTATCCTTAAAAGTAAGGAAGAAAACCAAAAGAATTATGATAAGAAAATTGTCACTGAAATTACCCCATTAATAAATTACTATAAAGCAGAGGAATATCATCAAAAATATCTAAAGAAAAATCCTAATGGCTATTGCCATATAAAACTGTAATATAAAGCTATAATAAAAAACTCAGCTATTGAATCCTTCTATATCATTTAGATATTGATAAGTTCAATTTGCTGAGTTTTTATTATATATCTGCTATATTTTTATTAATTACTAGTTAGCTATGATACTAGCTCTCATTTTGTCAGTAGCTTCTTGTAATGATGTTTGCCATTCTTGAACAGTTTTACTTCCATTCATAACTGAATCAATAGTTCCAGCATAAACGTCAGAATAAGTTAAACCTTCTACTGGTTCAGTTGCTGCAAATACTCCGATTAAAGCTTTTGCACCATTATCATACATCTTTAAAAGTTCTACTTGTAATGGATCTAAGAATTCAGCTGCTATTTCCATAGATCCAGCTACTGGAACTACACCCTTAGCATCTTGTGCTATTATCTTAACTGCTTCATCACTGTAAAGGTATGCCATAAATTCTTCTGCTAATTCTACATTTTCTGCATCCTTAGGAATATACATTTGTTCAATAAAGCTTACTGAATATTGATCTCCACCCTTTTCAAATGCTGGATAAGGCATGAATCCCCATTCAAATCCTTCTGCTCTTGGAGCATCCTTCATTTCTTCTGGTAACCAAGTACCATTAGGGCTAAATAATACTTTATTATCTAAAACTAATTGTTGGTTATTCTTAAAACCTTGGTTATTAGCATTAGCTACAACTGTTGGCTCTAAGTAATCTTTAAGTTTTCCAAAAGTCTCAAAAGTTTTATTAGCAGCATCAGATGTCCAAACACCTTCAGCATAATTCATTGCATCATCAAATGCTTTTTCACCACCAGCAGCTGCTAACATTGGTGGTATCATACAGTCTAAGTATCCTGCAGTTGGATATGCCCATAATGATATACCGTCAGCTTTTGCTTTATCTCCTAAAGCAAACATTTCATCCCAAGTAGTTGGAAGCTCGTACCCTTTTTCTTCAAATAATCCCTTATTATAGAATAATCCTGTTGGGCTATAGAATAATGGTAATAAATAAGATTTTCCATCTCCATATGGATTAGTCGCATAACTATCTATAAATCCTGGAAGTAACTTTTCCTTAACTGTTACATCTTCACCAGGTACCTTTGTATCTAGTACCTTTGATAAATCATGTAATCCTTCTTCCTTAATCAATGTTTCTGTTAATGCATCTGGTCTACCAGTAGCTAAGTATATAAAATCCGGAACATTTCCAGCTTGTATTTGTGGACGAATAACTTCTTCTATATTAGATTCAACTGTTAATTCTACAGTTACTCCCTCATGTTGCTTTTCGAAGCCTTCTTTTAGTTTTTCCCAATAAGCTTTCCCATATCCACCTTGGAACGCAGCTACCTTTAATACTTTGTTTTCTGCAGCTCCACTATCAGTATCCTTACCGTCCCCATTACTTCCACAGCCTGTTAAAGTAGTTAGGGCCATAAGTGAACTTAATATCAAAGCCAATGTCCTTTTTTTCATTTTTATTCCTCCCTTTTAAAACTCATTTAAATACCATAATGTTTATAAGTTAATTTTACATCTTTGTAAACGTTGTTAATATAATATTTTTGCTGAATATTATATCTATGTTGCTAACTATTTGGACAATAAAATTCTATTGAAATTTCTTATTGTAGATATATAGCTCAGAAACTACGCCAATAAGCCCTATGATCATCATTGCCAAACCTGAATACCCAACAATTGAATTACCTTTAACAACTAGAAATATAAATATAATAAACGCAATAAACATAACAATTTTTTTTAACATCTCAATCCCCCCTAGGGTTTTAGTGAAAATATTATTTTATATCCATCCATCTTATTTCAGTTGGCTTAAGTTCAACTTCTATAAAGTTACCTTCACCATCATAAACTTTTGTCACTTGCTTTTCATTAGAGTTATTAATAACTGCATATCTCTTTGATTCTATATAAGCTGACACTTCACAATATGAGTTATCTGCATACCATTTTTTCATTTCACTTTCTTTATTTGCTGCATAGAAGCAAGCTCTATTTAATATTCTAGTATTTTGTATTGAATAAGGCAATCCTGCTATATATACCGCACGTCCTTTTCCATATGTGTTAGCAGACATAAGTAAGTCGCCATTTTCATACTTAATTATTTCTGTATTTTCACTTAATGAGTATATATTCTTTTGACCTTCTCCAAAATCTATATCTTCAAATACATCTTCTGTAATAAAGTGAGAAGATACTTCTTCTTTAAAATACTTATCTGTACTTAATGAGAAGCCTAATTCTTTATCAACACCTAGTGCATTAGCTAATTGGAAGAAATGACCTCCACTTAAAGCTGCTGATGGTTCACCAATTCCTACAAATCCACCACCATTGTAAATCCACTCTCTTATAATTGATGTAACTTCTTCATCTAACCAATTTTCTCCACCACTAAAGGCAGTACCAGCATCCCCTGCATTAATTATTACATCTATATCCTTAAGAGTATCCTCATTCTTAATATCCTCAAAGTTTATAAATGAAACATCTAAGCTCATACCACTTAAAGCTTCTATAACTCCTAAATATGAATATATTTGTTTATACCATAATGCATGTGCAACCATATGAGTTTGCCAAGTTCTTAATTTACCCCAGCAATTTAATATTGCTACTTTTAATCCACAATAAGGCTTATTTCCATCAATTGTATCATATATTTCTCTGAATTCATCACAAACTCCCTCTATATAATCTACAAACTTAGGGAACTTATATGCTAATGATAAGTATCCACCGTAACCTATTCTATCAACAGGTTTTCTCATTATAGCACGTCTAGCTGTTAACCAATTTTCTCTTGCTTCTATAGTTGGGTCATTTCCTTCATGGAATGTATCTGGGAAGAAGTAAGGTAAAAATCTTCCTTCAGTGTATTTAACACCTGGGATATCAGCAATCATTCTTAATGTTGCTCCTCCACCTACTGAACCAACTACTGCATCAAGTCCAATGCCTTCAAAATATTTTCCATAAGGTTCTGTACCTATCCAGTTATCCCCCAAGAACATCATAGCTTCTCTACCATGTTCATGAGTTATATCTACTAACTTCTTAACATTTTCAGATACAAATTTTTGGGTAAAGTCCATATAATCTAAATAAGTTTTACTTGGAACTCTGAAAGAACTATTATAGTATCCTTGATCTATTATATCTTCTGGTCTTAATTTATACCCTTTAACCTTTTCAAATTCCCTTAACCCATCTGCGCTTACACTAGAACTATAACCAAACCAATCAACATACTTTTCTTTTGCTCTATCATTGAAAACTAATGTAAAATGATAGAAGAAAGTTGTAAATCTTACCACATCAGCATCTGGATTCTCATCTAACCATTTATGCATAGCTTCAAAAATATATTTGTTAGTTTTAGGCTGTCTTGCATCAAATGGCATTTCATGAGGCTTGTCTCCCCAATTATTTGTAATATGATTATACATTTGTGTTGGATCCCATATGCAATATGCTAAAAATGAAACTGTATATTCATGCCAAGGAGTAACATTATTAATAGTCACTTCTTGAGTTTCTTCATTATAACTCCAACTATCTAGAGATACTACTTCACCTGTTGTTCTATCTATTACTTCCCAGAATTCCTTTACATCGTGGTAACTATCTGGCTTAACTTGTTCCTTAAAATATCCTTGCATTATATCAATAACTAAAGTTTCACTTTCAGCTAAATGATGTTTTGACATTAAGTAAGTTTGTTGTAATTCTTCAGGATTCTTTTCTGCCCACTCATTATCTCCACGAGCAACAAAATATGTTGAATAAACCTTTCTAGCTAAATCCTTTATGTTTTTAGGAAGCTTAAACCCATCACAGTCTCTTATAGCATCTGCTCCCCACTTTTCCGCTATCTCCATCGTTTCTTTAATAAAGTTATCATCAGTTGGAATTGTAATTCTACCCTTATTCATTTTTGTCCTCCTTATTATTCCTTAATACCACCTACGGTCATACCTTCTGTTAATTTCTTTTGTACTAATATATATAAAATCATTGTTGGTATCATAACGATTACTAGTCCTGCATATAATGCACCATAATCTGTTGCTGTTTTTTGTACTTGCATTAAGTTTATTAATCCAAGAGGTAATGTCTTTGCCTTATTTGGCAATAGTGTTAAAGCAATTATATATTCATTCCAGAATCCAAGAAAATTAAATAATATAACTGTAATTATACTTGGCTTTGCCATAGGCATTATTATATGAATTAATGTTTTTAAATTACTACATCCATCTACATAAGCGGCTTCCTCATAAGCCTTAGGTAATGATTTAAAGAATGTTGTAAGAAGATGTATAGTAAATGGTAATGCTGTTGCAGCATATATAATACTTAAAACTATCCTACTATCTAAAAATACAGTCATACTAGCTGGAAGTTCAAAAATTCTTCTAATATACTTCTCTCCATCTAGAACTAATAAAAATATTGGAACTACAATATAGTTAACATTTATAAATAATCCAGCTGAAAATAATAAGTTTAAGAACTTTTTAGTTTTAAATTCAAATCTTGATAATACATAAGCTGCTGGTATAGAAACAACTAATAATATTATTAAAGCTAGTCCAGTTACTATAATGGAATTTATAAAATATTCTCCCATGTTAGCTTCCACAAAAGCCTTTTTGAAGTTTTCAAAATAAAATCCTTGAGGTAATGCCCATGGATTTCCATAGAATTCTGATTTATGTTTAAATGATGCTAGGATTGCCCATCCTAAAGGAATTAATATACTAAGAGCAAATATACCTAAACATAAATAAGTAAATATTTTTACAAGTTTTTCTGTTGATATCTTTTTGTTTGACTTCTCCATATTAATCCCCCCCTTAAAATTCAATTACATCTCTTTTAGTTGCTTTACTAACAAATAAAGATAAACCAAATGAGAATATAAATATTACTACTCCAATAGCCATTCCATATCCATAGGATGAATTAGAATAAGCTTGCTTGTACATGTAACTTAAAAATACTTCTGAAGAACCGTCTGGGCCTCCTGCAGTCATAACCTTTACAAATAAGAAACTCAAATTTATGGTACTTATTATAAAGAAAGTTAATGTTGTTCTAATAACGTTCCATACTAAAGGTAATGTTATTTGGAAAAATTGTTGAAACTTTGAAGCTCCTTCTAAGTCTGCAGCTTCATATAAACTATCTGGAATACTACTCATACTTGCCATGTACATAACCATGTAATATCCTACAGCTTGCCATATCATTGCAAAGGCTATACACCATATTACAATCTTTTGATCTCCAAGCCACATCCTCTTTAGGTTGTCCAATCCCAATGCACCTAATGAGGAATTCACTATTCCTTTCTCAGGATCTAAAATTGCTGAGAATATAGCAGATATTACAACTACTGATAATATGTTAGGAAAATAAAAAACTACTCTAAAGAAGTTTTTAAACTTTGTATCCTTTCTAGTTAATACAGCAGCTGATGTTATTGCTAGAACCATAGTTATTATAGTTACTATTACTAATAAAAATATTGTGTTTTGAAATGCTTTAATAAAATTGGTGTCTTTTAGCAATATAGCAAAATTGTCAAATCCTACAAATTTCTTGTTGTTTGATAATCCACCCCATTTAAATAGTGACATCCAAAATACATTTATAGTTGGAATGACCATAAATACGGTGAACAGTATAAGTGCAGGAATAACGGAAAACCCAATAAACACCTTGTTTACAGTACTTTTTTTACGCATCCTTATCGACGCTCCCCTCATATTCTCTCTATGTCTTTACATTTATTTTATCCTTTTGTAATCTTTTACACAATAATATTGTTGCTTTATTTTTGTGTAAAGTTGCTATCAGCAACAAGTTATATTTTTATATATCTTGTGGTATAATATATTTAATTGGTTTTTATTGGAGGTATAAAATGGGTAATACACGGTATTTGATTGATAAAAATAATGCTGATCCTAATTATGAGCTTCTCTATATTAGTAAATCAAAATTTGAAAACGATTGGCATAGCACTGCTCACTTTCATCCTTTTACTGAAATATTCTTTATTACTAATGGTCAAGGTACCTTTTTACTAGATGATAAGATAGTTAAGGTAAACAAATGGGATCTTATCATAATCAATCCAAATTGCTTACATACTGAAAAGTCTTCTCTTTCAGATGTTCCATTGGAATATACAGTCCTTGGAGTGGACAACCTATTGCTAAATTTTCCTGAGTCATATAGCTTAATTGATAATGATAGGCAAATTAAACAATATATAATTAAGAATTGCTTTAGAGACAAAGATGTAATATTAGATTATTTTGATCGATTAATATTAGAAATTGAAAATAAAGCCTTTAATTATGAACTAGCCTGTAAAAGCATATTAATTCTATTTATAACACACATTATTCGTAACACTACATCCTCCCTATTCATAGAAGAATCTCAAGAAAAATTAAATCTAGAATGCATGAAAATTAAAAACTATATTGATGCACACTACTCACAAAATATAACTTTAGATTTTTTATCAGACCTATCATATATGAACAAATTCCATTTAGTTCATACTTTCACAAAAGAAATAGGAGTATCTCCTATTAATTATGTAATAACTAGAAGAATACAAGAAGCAAAAAATCTACTTGCAACTACTAATTATTCAATAAGAGATATAGCCTCAATTGTTGGATTCTCTAACTCTTCTTACTTTAGTCAAATGTTTAGAAAAGTTTCTGGAGTATCTCCAAAAGGCTATAGAGTTGAACATTCTGTCTTAGAAAAAATCTAAAAAAAATGAGCTGTCTATAAAGGCAGCTCATTTAATTATTATTCTCTAAAACTCCTATAGGATTTTTTCTTCAATTCTACATTAATTAATTACAAATCATTCATTATAAATTATTAATTATGAGTAGCAACTATTCTTCAATTTCTAAAATAGATTTAACTACTTCTCCACCTAATATCATTCCAGCTACTGGAGGTACAAAAGATATACTTCCAGGTATTTGTCTCTTAGATGCACATTTCTTAGTTCCACCTGTACAAATACAGCCAGTTTTACAAGTTACTACATCTTCTTCTCTAGGCTTTCTTGGTTTTTCTTCTGAATAAACAACTTTTAATTTCTTTACTCCTCTTTTTCTAAGCTCATATCTCATAACCTTAGCAAGTGGACAAACCTTAGTGTCATATATGTCTGCAACCTTAAATTGAGTAGGATCTAATTTGTTTCCAGTACCCATTGATGCTATTACATTAATTCCTTTTTCATAGCAATACTCAGCTAATGCAATTTTTGCAGATACTGTATCTATAGCATCTATTACGTAATCAACATCATCAGGTATTAATTCACTTAAGTTCTCTGGCGTTACAAATATTTGATGAGTAATAACATTACACTTTCTATTAATAGAGAGTATTCTTTCCTTCATTACTTCTACCTTTACTTTACTTACAGTTTGATATGTTGCATGTATTTGTCTATTTAAATTAGTTAGGCATACTGTATCATCATCTACTAATATTAAAGTTCCAACTCCAGCTCTAGTTAAAGCTTCTACAGCAAAGCTTCCTACACCACCAACACCAAAAACCATAACTTTAGCATTCTTTAGCTTTCCTAGTCCATCATTCCCTATAAGTAATTCTGTTCTAGATAATGGATGTTGTATCATTTATGTTTCTCTCCTTTTTATCTACCTTATAAAATATATAAATATAATATATCTTATTTTAGACTATTATAAAGCTTTAAACAACAATATTTTTCTTTCAAATCTTCTAAATTTAACAAATAGCGTAAACTTATATTATATTTAAATGAGTTAAATAATATGGTACTATATTAAAAGATTATGTTTTAATACATAAACATTAAGGAGGACAATTTATGATTTTAGGTATTGTAAGTGCTATGCAAGAAGAATTAGATCTTCTTCTAAAGGATATGACTATAAATGAAGAAACTAAAAAAGCAAATATGACTTTTTACAAGGGAACTTTAGATAATAAAGATATTATAGCTGTAGTATGTGGGATAGGTAAGGTTAATGCTGCCGTTTGCTCACAAATCTTAATATCTGAGTTCAATGTAACTTCTATAATAAATGTTGGAGTTGCTGGCGGAATAGGTAAAGATATCTATCCAGGAGATGTAGTTGTAGGAACTAACTTAGTTCAACATGATATGGATACAACAGTTTTCGGAGATCCACATGGTCAAATACCTAGATTAGATACATTTGACTTTAAATGTGATGAAGCTTTAGTTAAAGCATCTTTAGAAGCTTGTGAAGAAATAAAAGAAATTAACACTTTCTCTGGCAGAATAATTTCTGGTGATCAATTTATATCAAGCGTTGAAAAAATTCAATGGTTTGAAAAAGAATTTAATGCTATGGCTTGTGAAATGGAAGGAGCTAGTATTGCTCAGGTTTGTTATTTAAACAATATTCCTTTTGTAGTTATTAGATCTATTTCTGATAATGCTAATAATGGAGCTCATATGGATTATGAAAAATTCATTCCTATAGCTGTTAGAAACTCAACTATATTATTAAAAAACATAATACGTAAGTTGTAATAAAGACTATAATAAGAAATACATATTATCTTACATACGAACTACCAAGATCCGAATCTAATGTAAGATAATATGTATTTTACTGTTTTCTCAAGAAAAGACCAATTCTTATTTTATGAAATTTTTTTAAAATGTAGGTTAAAAAGCTTTAAACTTATCTTTACTAACACCACAAACTGGACATTTATCTACTTGATCTCCTATTTCAGTAAAGCCACATATTGGACAGATATAAATAGTTTCATTACCTATATCTTCACCTTTTTTAGCTTTATCTTGAGCTTCTTTAAATAATTTTGCATGTATTTTTTCTGCCTCTAAAGCATAATGGAATGTTCTTTGCGCATCCTTCTCATTTTGAAACTTAGCTGCTTCTAAGTAAACTGGATACATTTGATCAATTTCATGTAATTCACCATCGATAGCACCTTGAAGATTTTCAACTGTATTAGTATGACCAAATACTGCCCCTGCAGTTACAGTCTTATCTTCAATCGGCTTATTCAAAGCATTAAAATGATTGTTAGCATGGCACCACTCTGCATAAGCTATCCCCCTAAATAGTCTAGCTATATTAGGAAACTTTTCCTTTTCAGCAGCATTTGCCCAAATAGTATATCTCATATGAGCCATACTCTCTCCACCATAAGCTGAACATAAAAAATCTACTGTCATTGCATTATTTACTGACATTTTTAAACACATCCTTTCAAAATATATATATATGTTTCAATAAATAATATACATTTTAAGTGCCTATATCATTTTGAGTGAAAAATAATTTTAAAATGTAAATTACATTAATTGAAAGCATATATATCTTTTAATTTTTATATAAGTTGATTTTGTATTTACTTAACTGAAACATTTTTCATCTGAACTAATTTAATAAAATGTAAAAACTTTATTACAACTTATATATCTTAATTATCCCATAAAAGGTAAATTTAATTCACTTATGTATAAATTTCTTAAAAATAAATAAGAGTAAGATTTTATGATTAATATGCCATGAAACCTATAATCATTAAATCTTACTCTCTAAAATCATTTATTTTTAATTTATCTATTTAAGCTTATGAATAAATAGCCCACTTCTAAGCTTTGGTTCAAACCAAGTAGATTTTGGTGGCATAACTTGATTTGTATCAGCAACGCTCATTATATCACTAACTTCTGTTGCATACATTGAAAACGCAACCTTCATATCCTTATGAACTCTTCTTTCAAGCTCTTTTATCCCTCTAATTCCACCTATAAAATCTATTCTATCTGATGTTCTAACATCTTCAATTCCTAAAATAGGTGTTAAGACATTGTTTTGCAATATCGCAACATCTAAGCTATTTATCGGATCTTCAGCATTATAGCTTCCTTCCTTAGCTTCAAGTAAATACCACTTATTTTCTAAATACATACCAAAAGTATGCTTATCAGTAGGCTTCACTTGTTCATCTCTTTCTGAAATTATAAACTTTTCACTTACCTTATTTAAGAATTCTTCTTCAGTAAGTCCATTTAAGTCCTTAACTACTCTATTATAATCCATAACCATAAGGTCATTATCAGGGAATGCAACTGCTAAGAAATAGTTGAACTCCTCCTCTCCTGTATAGTTAGGATTTTCTTCTCTTCTCATAAGTCCAACCTTAACTGCTGAAGCTGATCTATGATGACCATCTGCAATATATAGGTTTTCTATTTCTCCAAATAGTGCTACGATTTCTTTTACTATTAATTCATTATCTATTACCCATACTTGATGTCCTATTCCATCTTCTGAAACAAAATCATATACAGGTTTTCTCTTAGTTCCTTCTCTGGACCATTGTTTAATAACTTCAGAAGTTACTTCATCTTCTCTATAAGTTAAGAAAATTGGACCTGTATTAGCATCACAATAATTAACATGATTTATTCTGTCTTGTTCTTTATCCGCTCTTGTAAACTCATGTTTCTTTATTGCATTGTTTATATAATCATCTATTGATGCACAAAATACTAATCCAGTTTGAGCTCTGCCATTCATTATTTGCCTATAAATATATAAACATGGTTTTTCATCTTGGATAAATTGTTTTTCTACAATCATTTTATCAAGATTTTCTCTAGCTTTCTCATATACCTTTTTATCATGCACATCTATAGAAGGATCTAGATCTATTTCCGCTCTATCTATATGAAGAAATGAATATGGATTACCCTCTACCATTTCCCTTGCTTCTTCGCTATTCATAACATCATAAGGAAGTGCTGCAATCTTTGAAGCTAATTCCTCAATGGGTCTTATACCTTTAAAAGGTCTAATTGTTGCCATCTATATTCCTCCTGTTTATCTGTAGCTTACTTTAAAAAATTCTTTATTACTGAAACTACTTCATCACCAATTCTATCTTGCGCTTCAAGAGTTGATGCCCCAATATGAGGTGTACAACTTACTCTTGGATGATTTACTAAAGTTTCATTAGTGTTAGGTTCAATTTCGAATACATCTATTCCTGCCCCTGCAATCTTTCCACTATTTAAAGCTTCAAGTAAAGCTGCTTCATCTACTACCTTACCTCTTGCACAGTTAATAATATATGATCCATCCTTCATTATGTTTAATTGTTCTTGTCCAATTAACGCACCAGCATTCTTATCATATGGTACATGAAGAGAAATAAAATCAGATACCTTTAATAAATCATTAAGATCTAAGAAATCATAAACTAAATCATCTTGTTTCCCAAACATATCATTGTAAACTACAGTCATTCCTAAAGCAGTAGCCTTATTAGCTAAAGCTCTTCCTATTCTACCCATTCCTATAATTCCAAGAGTTTTACCACCAATTTCAACGCCTTCATATTTCTTTTTATTCCATTCACCATTTCTCATAGTGTAGTTAGAAGTGCCTACAAATCTTGCAACTGCAAACATATGAGCTAAAGCTAGTTCTGCAACTGAATCTGAACTTGCATTTGGAGTGTTTCTTACTTCTATTCCAGCTTCTTTAACTGCAGCTACATCAATATTATCTATACCAACACCTGCTCTAACTACTAACTTTAACTTTCCACCCTTAGTAGCTTCAATAACTTCCTTAGTAACCTTAGTTGCTGATCTAACTACTAAAGCATCAAAATCTTTAAGAACTTCTCCTAAAACCTCTTTATCATAGTGCTTATTTTCAACTTCAAAACCTAACTCTATTAAATTATTAATGGCCTTTTCTTGTAAGCCATCACTTGCTAATATTCTATACATTTTTTTGCCCCCTATTTTAAAAAAATCATTATATTTTCTATGCTAATAAGAGTTTAGACCTTAGTCTAAACTCTTATTTTTATATCATTGTCCAAACCTCTTAAACTAGTAATACTAAACTTTAGTTATACTATTCTAAGCCTAAAATATCATTAATATTGCTTAATAGTTCTTGAATATCTTCCATTTGACAGTCAGCCATATGAGCAATTCTAAATGTCTTTCCTTTTAAGCTACCGTATCCGTTAGAAATTTGGAAACCTCTTTCTCCTAATTCTTTATTTAATGCAGCAACATCTATATTTCTAGTATTCTTAACTGTTGTCACAGTATTTGATAAATATTTATCTTCTGGTAATAATTCAAAGTACTTTCTCCCCCAAGCTCTTACAACTTCAGCTAATTCAATATGTCTTGCAAACCTATTTTCTAAACCTTCCTTATTAAGAATATAGTCTAGTTGATAATCTAATGCATACATATGTGGAATAGATGGTGTTGAAGGATATTGGTAGTCCTTCTTTTGAATAAAATTATATAAAGATAGTAGATCTAAATAGAATCCTCTATTTTTTACTTTCTCAGCTCTTTCTTTTGCTTTGTTAGAGAAAGTACATATTGCAAGTCCTGGAGGCAATCCTAATGCCTTTTGTGATGAAGTTATACATACATCAATTCCCCAATTGTCTACTTCAATCTTAGTACCTGCTGCTGAACTTACTGTATCAACTATAAATACAATCTCAGGATATTTCTTAACTACTTCACCTATTTCTTTAATAGGATTCATTACTCCTGTAGATGTTTCATTATGAGTTACTGCAACTAAGTCATATTGTCCTGTTGCTAATTCTTTATCAACCATTTCTGGTGTTATAGCTTGTCCTAATTCTACTTCAAATAAATCTGCAGGAACGTTATTAGATATAGCCATTTCATACCATCTTTTTCCGAATGCCCCAACGGAAAATACAGCTGCTTTTTTGGCTGTACAAGATCTAATAGCCCCCTCCATAAGTCCACTACCTGAAGTGGTAGATAATAATATTTCGCTTTCAGTAAAGAAGACTTTTCTTAAGTTATCACTTATTCTTCTTTGAAGCACTGAAGCATCCTTGCTTCTATGACCTATCATAGGCCTTGATAGTTGCTCTAAGACATCAGGTCTTACTTCAACTGGCCCCGGAATAAATAGCTTTTTGTGCATCTTGTTTCTCCCCCATTTAATATTTTTTTATTGCTTATTAATTGCTTATTTTATTGTTAATTTTACTACTTTTTCATATCATTAACAACTACTTTGTTAAAACTTTTGAAATAATATTCAAAATTCTACAAATATTTCACCATTAATGTACATATTCATAGCCCCAAATATTTTTTTATTGTGTTATAGTAACTAAACTTCTACATCTTCTTGCTTTTTACTATCTTTTAATATATCTCTTATCTCTGTTAATAGTACTTGTTCAGCAGTTAATTCAGCTTCAGCTGGTGATTCTTCCTTAACTTCCTCTTCTTTATTTCTATTTATTTTAGCTAATACCTTTATAAATATAAATATAGAAAGTGCTATTATTAAGAAGTCAACTACATTCTGAATAAATATCCCATACTCTAAAGTAACTATACCTCCGCCTACTAGGCTGGTATCAAATTTATAAACTAAATCTTTAAATTCAACTCCACCTATTAGTATTCCTACTAAAGGCATTATTATATGCTCAACTAATGAAGAAACTATCTTATTGAAAGCTCCCCCCATAACTACCCCAATTGCTAAGTCTAGTATATTCCCCTTCATAGCAAATTCTTTAAACTCTTGTAAAAACTTTTTTCCTTTATTCTTCATTTCTAATCCTCCTTATTTATATTCCTCATCAAAAATTAAAACAGATTCTGTCTCTCTGCAATATTTAACACACATACATTGTCCTAGATGCCTTGGACACTTATAACATAAACAACTTTTATCATCTCCATTACAACTTTTCTTATAATAAGGACAATATTTACAATTAACTCCGTTTCCAGCTGGCATAATACACTTCTCCTTCTTTTGCATAATATAATGTTACTTTAATAAAAATATTTTACCATATTTCAATTAATTATTAGTAACCATTTTATACTTTTCTCATATTTTGTTTATATAAGAAGCTTTTAACTTTTTTGGTATAAAACTTCTAACTCCCATCTATATAGACTAATGCTGTTGAAAATGAATATTCATTATACAACAGCTTTTTCTTTACATTAATTATATCTAATCCTTAAATCTTAAAATCTAATACTCCTTATTTAGATAATCTTTAATATATATGATAAAAAAAACTCCCTTAGGAGTTTTCAAAGCTAAATTATTTTTAGTAATTCTAAGGAATTACATAAATAACTCTTCATTATTAATTATAAATTGAGCTGCCCTTGGGCAGCTCTTAATACTCTATAGAAACATTTGAAATATAACCAGAAAAATCACTCCTGGTACACCTAAAAATCCTGCTATTAATGCAGTAACCCAATTTATTGCTATGGCAAAACCAAAGTATGAACCTAGAACATTAGCTAAGTATAATAATACTATTCCAATTACACCATTTATTAATATTTTTAATGGCCATTTTAAAAGCTTAATAACTAAATATAATAATACCAGTCCTATCAATCCATATATTATTAAATTAACATCCATAACATCCCCTCCAGTCTATTTTATTCTTTAGTATAACATATTATTCTATCATTCTTAATTCACGCCTCTTTGCAACACTTATTAAATAATCATATCTTGTTCTTGCTGTATCTTCAGCATATATGGCTAATTCAACTAATTTAGGATCACTTACATAATCAAATAAAGCTCTAGCTACTTCCATTTCTGAAATAGTTTCTTTAATATTATTTAATAGAGCTATATCCTCTTCACTATACTCTTTTTTACTTTTCTCTGTATTTCTTAGTATTAGATCTAAAATTATATTTTTATTCATTATTTCCCCTCCTAAATATTGTATATTAAAGTACTATCCATTTTTAGGATAATTATTCAGAAGGAAAAAACTTTTAACCAATATTCTATATGCACTTAACACTATTTAATAAATCTGTATTCCCTACAATAAAGGTGCAAAAACTCTAATTACTGCTGCTAATAATTTCTTATACCACTTTTCATTGTAACAATCTTCTAAAGTCATTAATTGACACTGATCTAATGTTTCTAAAAAGTCTTTCTTGATTTCCATTACTGATTTAGTCTTATATAAAAATACTCCACATTCAAAATGTAAATAAAGACTTCTATAATCCATATTAATAGAACCAACTACTCCTATCTTATCATCTGATACAAATGTTTTTGAGTGTATAAATCCAGGAGTATATTCATATATCTTAATGCCTGCTTCAATTAATTGAGCATAGTAAGCTCTAGTAACTAAGTGTACATACCACTTATCTTCTATATGAGGCGTAACTATTATTACCTTAACTCCACTTTTTGATGCTAAGGTTAATGCAGTTACTAGCTCATTATCTACTATTAAATAAGGAGTATTTATATAAATGTAATCTTTAGCTTTATTTATAATATTTAAATAAACATATTCTCCTACAGTTTCGTCATCTAATGGACTATCACCATATGGCTGAACATATCCATCATCCTTAAAATGTCCTTCGTAATTAACATGTGGCTTATATTTATTATAATCTTCTTTTTCTCCACAGTTAAACTCCCAAGCTTGTAAGAACATCATAGTAAGATTCCATACTGCTTCACCTTTTAATATAATAGAAGCATCTTTCCAATGTCCAAATCTAACTACTTCATTTATATACTCATCAGCTAAATTTATACCTCCAGTAAAGGCTGTATGTCCATCTATCACAGTTATTTTTCTATGATCTCTATGATTCATAATAACTGATAAAAATGGTACAAATGGGTTAAATACTAAGCACTTAATTCCCATTTTCTTTAGTTTTTCATAATACTTATAAGGTAATGTTCTAAGGCATCCCATATCATCATATATAATCCTAACATCTACCCCTTCTTTTACTTTTTCTTCAAGAATTTCAAGAATGCTATCCCACATCTTTCCTTCTCGGATTATAAAGTACTCCATAAATATATACTTCTTAGCTTTCTTAAGCTCTTTTTTTAGTTCTTCAAAAAATTCTTCTCCAGGTGATAAGTATTTAGTGTAGGTATTTTTGTATATTGGCGCTGCTGCATACTTATTTAAATATTTTACTTGATTAGAAATTGATTTGTCTTCCTCTTCAATTTCCTTAAATACTTCAAGATTTTGTTCTAAGTATTTAGCCCCTTCTGTATAAATCTTATTTATTCTCCCTCTAAACCTTTTTGTTGTTCTTCTTAATCCAAAAATTAAATAGAACAATCCTCCAAAAACAGGTACTAAGGATACAGGTATTGTCCATGCTAGTTTAAAAGACGGATTATCTTTTTTACTCATTATATATATTACAACCACTATGCTAATAACAGTGAATAATACATATAAATAAACAAAGGATTCAGATAAGGTCCAAATAGTAAAAACTAATATGCCCACTTGAATAAGTATTAGTAATCCTACAATTACCATTCTACTAAATAGAAATTTTAATAATTTACTCATATATTCACCCTTTACTTATATTTCTTTTCTCCCTTCAAGGGCCTTAGATAAAGTTACTTCATCAGCATACTCTAAGTCTCCACCAACAGGAATTCCTGATGCTATTCTAGTTACCCTAATATCTAATGGTTTTAAAATTCTTGAAATATACATTGCTGTAGCTTCACCTTCGATATTAGGATTAGTTGCAATAATAACTTCCTTTACATCTGCACTCATTCTTGCAACTAATTCTCTAATTCTTATATCTTGTGGACCTCTTCCTTGCATTGGAGATAAGTTTCCATGAAGCACATGATATGTACCATTAAATTCTTTTACTTTTTCCATAGTCATTATGTCCTTAGGTTGTTCTACAACACAAATAACATCCTTATCCCTGTTAGGATTAGCACATATTGCACATGGATCTGAATCTGTGAAGTTTCCACATATTGAACAATATTTTATTGTTCCTCTAGCTTTAACTAAAGCATCTGCAAATTCTCTAACTTCATCAGCTGGAAGATTTAAAACGTGTAAAGCAAGCCTTTGAGCTGTTTTTTGCCCAATACTTGGCAACTTTGCAAACTCTTCAATAAGTTTTTCTATAGCTACTGGATAAAAATCCATATAATCACCCTTTCTGTTAATTAAATATATAAAAAGGCGAAGTAACTTCGCCTTTTTATGGAACTATATTAAACATAATATATAACACTAGAATAATCCTGGTATATTCATTCCACCAGTTAATTTACCCATTTTTTCTGCACTTTCTTCTTCAGACTTTCTTAATGCTTCATTAACTGCACTAAGAACTAAATCTTCTAACATTTCCACATCATCTGCATCTACAACTTCAGGTTTTATGTTAATAGAAAGTAATTCTTTCTTTCCATTTGCTTTTACAACTACAGCTCCGCCACCTACTGAAACCTCATATTCTTTAGTTTCTAGGTCCTTTTGCATTTGCTCCATTTCCTTTTGAAGCTTTTGAGCTTGCTTCATTAGGTTGTTCATGTTTCCTCCCCCAAATCCACCTGGGAATCCTCCTCTTGCCATAAAAACATCCTCCTTATCATAAAAATCTATTTTTAATTATATAGTATTTTCTTTGATTTTACTATATTTATAACATTATTAATTTCTTTTTTATTATACTTAATTAAAGCTTATTTTATCCGATCACTACCATTGCTAACACTCCTATATTCTATAAGTGGGAGCTAAGCACTGCTACGTTCCTGGATTAGTCCTTCTAAGAATCACTTTATATGATTTACTCATCCAATATATCTACCATATCAGAACCTAAAGTTTCAAGAAGCATATCTGCAGTAGACTTTTCTTCATCATTTCCTTCTTCTACTGTGAAAACTATCTTAATATCTTCTCTAAAAATCTCTGCAAGAATTTCTTGAAGTAATGCTCTGTATTCAGGTTTTTCCAACCTATCCTTATTAAACTTATATTGTTCTTCATATTCTATAGTTAGAATTCCCTTACTGCAATCTACAGGCTTTCCAGTAATTAAAGATGCATAAACAATCATCGCTCTTCTACCTTTAATTCTTTCTAATATATCCTTCCAAGATTTTTGAATATCATTTAAGGATACCTTAGAGGAATCATTACCAGAAGTATGGTGAATAACTTCCCTTCTTACTTCCTTCTTTATTTCTTTAACAACTGCATCTGCTTTAACTTTTCCATCTGCTACAGCTTCAGTTTGAACCTTTATACTTCCATTCTTTAAGGATGCTTCAAGTTTATTTAACCTACTTAAAATAACCTCATTAGATGTATCATATTCTATTTTACACATTTTTATTATTGCAAGCTCTAAGTATAGTCTTGCTTGCTTACTTATCTTTGCATTACCTTCTGCTTCTTGAAGAATTCTTATATATCTCATAACTTCTTCAGCTCTTAGCTTACTGCCTTGTTCCTTAATTAAAGTTATGTTTTCTTCAGACATATCTAATACATCTTCAGGATTATTAGTAACCTTAGCCATAAGAATATTTCTATAATGACTTATAAGATCTTTTATAAAAAGATATATATCCTTACCTGCATAAACTACCTCATCTATAATTCCTATAGACTTTTCTACATTTCTTTGATTAACTGCATTAGTTAATGCAAATAAGTGATCATTAGTTACAAGGCCTAGCATATTAATAAGAATATCATATTCTACTGCACCATTTCCCATAGAAATAGCTTGATCTAATATACTTAAGGCATCTCTCATCGCCCCATCAGAAACTCTTGCAATTAAGCTTAAACTCTTGTCATCTGCTATTGCATTTTGATCATCTACTATCTTTCTAAGTCTACCTATTATTTCATTATTGTTTATCCTTTTAAAGTCAAATCTTTGACATCTTGAAAGAATAGTAATAGGTAACTTTTGTGGATCTGTTGTTGCTAATATAAATATTACATTCTTAGGTGGTTCTTCTAATGTTTTTAAGAAGGCATTAACAGCACCTGTTGATAACATGTGAACTTCGTCCATTATATATACTTTATATCTACCTTCTTGAGGTGGATACTTAACATCATCTATTATATCTCTAATTTTATCAATACCATTATTAGAAGCTGCATCTAACTCTGTAACATCTATTGCTAGACCTTCATCTATCTTCTTACACATTTCACACTTGTTACAAGGTTCTCCATCATGTAAATCAAGACAGTTTAAAGCCTTAGCGAAAACCTTAGCTGTAGTTGTTTTACCAGTTCCTCTAGTACCACAGAAAAGATAAGCATGAGCTATTCTATCATTTAGTATTTGATTTTTAACAGTTGTTGTTATATGTTCTTGACCAACAATATCATAAAAGTTTTGTGGTCTCCATTCTCTATATAAAGCTGTATATCCCATAATATCATTCCTTATTTTTATCATTTATTTATATTATAGACTAAAGATTAAAATTAATGAAGAAATAAAAGTTAGAACTTAATAAATTTAAAAGAAACCCAAGATAACTTGAGTTTCTTCAAAATTACTTTATGCTATTCTTCTTTATAACTAAAAATTCAACAATAGTAATTACTAAACCTATAACTCCAATTAGCTTAAAAGATATTTCCAAGGAAATAATATCTCCTATATATCCACATAAAGGGAATAATAATATCATCATTAATGAGTAAAACATACTCTCTACTGAAATTATAGTTGCTCTTTGTTTGGATTCAACACTAGAATTTATTAATTTACTACTAATAGGTTGAAGTATAGAAGTTAGAAATCCTATAGATACAAAAATCAATATTGTTGTTTCTTTACTTGAATAACCCATTAATACTATCAGCAAACTGATTAACATAGATATAGAAATCCATCCTTTTGATTTAAACTTCTTATATATCTTCTCACTTAAAATTGCTCCTAAAGATGAAAGTATTCCATTAAATAAAAATATTATTGAAATACTTACCCTTGAGTAACCTGAATCACTTAAGAATTGTTGACCATAAAAATATATTATTGCTGAAAAAGTATAAATTAAAGGAAAGTACATTAATATATTTAAAAGTTTCCTATTATTTTTCAATATATTTATTGAGGTTTTAAAATGATTTATCACAGTTACTCTTTCTTCATGAGTTTCCCTTATATCAACTTCAGTAAAATTAAAAGATACAGTTAAAGAAAATACACCAATAACAATTGCAGTAATATAACTTATAGAAAAATCTATTTGAGATAAAAGTCCACCTATAAATACTGCTAACCCCTGTGAAATTTCTATTATTAAATTTAACCTACCATTAATCTTTAAATACTCATCTTCTCTTTTTAATGTTTTAAGTGTATCGTATATTAAGGCTTCCTCAGATCCTGAATTCAAATTATATCCCCAAGCTGATAATATAAAACCAATGGCAAATCCAAGAAAGGAATTTGAAAATAGCATTATTATTGCTGATATTAATGATGTTATTCTACCAATTATCATTATTTTTCTTCTACCAAATAAATCGGCTAATGCTCCAGTTGGTATTTCTGAAATAAAACCAGTAATATGAAATATTCCTTCAAGCAAACCTATTTGCGCTAAATTCATTCCCTTATACCCTAAATACAATACCCAAATAGCAGATGTTATATCAAAGGATGAAAGAAATCTATATAAATAATCATTTTTTATATTCTTTTTTATTTTATTCATTTGAATCAACTCCAATTTTCTATAATTATTTTTGAGCATAATAAAAGACCTAAGATAATTAATCTAGGCCTAATTGGAGTTACTATATTGCAACTTAAGAAATAGATTTTCTCAAATTTCCCCTAAAAAAGGGCATAGTAATCCAATTTTCAAAAAACATGCATGTTTTTGACTGTGAACTACTAGATAAAACTTCATATTTTATCTTTCTTACAGGAAATTTCATAGTCTATTTCTCCCTTCTTCCAAAACAATCTATTTTAAGCATATATTATTTCACAAATATTTACAAGTGCTTATTTGACTGTTATTTGTTAAACATCCCATATATCACCTATAATATTATTCATCATTTAGTTTACTATTCTTATCCTATGATTCAGCCCTATATACCAATATTCAAAAATTCAAACTTATCCTAATATCATTTATACTTATTAAGTTTTATAGTACAATAAATTTAAATACTAGTAAGGAGTGATATAACTTGAGTTTATATGATAAGAAATACTTATCTATAGTTAAAGATATCTTAGATAATGGTTATTATGATAATAACAGAACTGGGATGCCTACATACAAACTACCCCATCAAATTATGCAGTTTAATTTACAAAAGGAATTCCCTATACTAACTACTAAAAAAGTTGCATTTAAAACTGCTATAAAGGAAATGCTATGGATATATAGAGATCAATCAAATGATGTAACTAAACTTCAAGAACAAAATGTCCATATCTGGGATGAATGGGTAGATGAGAATAATACAATAGGTAAGGCTTATGGATACCAAATTGCAAAGTTTAACCAAGTAGATAAACTTATTGAGTCCTTAAAAAATAATCCTCAAGACAGAAGAATGATTATGTCTATGTGGAATATAGAAGACCTACCAGAAATGACATTACAACCTTGTTGCTATCAAACTTTATGGGACGTAACAGATGGTTACTTAAATTGCATGTTAATCCAGCGCAGTGGGGACATGCCATTAGGAGTTCCATTTAACACAAGTCAATATGCTGTATTAGTTCATTTAATAGCCCAAGTAACTAATCTTAAACCTGGATTATTTACTCACGTGATTAATAATGCACATATTTATGAAAATCAAGTTGAAGGAATGAAACTTCAATTAACTAGAGAAAATGAAGATTTTGATGCACCAAAGCTTTGGATAAATCCAGAAATAACGAATTTCTATGACTTCACAGCTGATGATGTTAAATTAATAGATTATAAACACCATGACCCAATTAAAATGGAGGTAAGTGTGTAATGTTATCTATTATAGTTGCCAAAGCTTCTAATGATGTTATTGGCGGAGATAATAAGCTTTTATGGCATATATCCGAAGATCTAAAAAGATTTAAGTCCATTACATCAGGTAATACTATTATAATGGGTAGAAAGACCTTTGAATCTTTACCTAAGGTATTACCTAATAGACATCATATTGTAATTACAAGAGATAAAAGCTTTAAAGTTGATTCACCTGATGTAGAAGTAGTTAATGATATAGATTCTATCATTACTAGATTTGAAAATTCTACTGAAGAAGCCTTTGTTATTGGCGGCGGAGAGATATATAAAACTCTTTTACCTAATTCAAAGAAGTTATACTTAACTAGAATTTATAAAGATTTTGATGGTGATACAAAATTCCCAAGTATCGATCTTAACGATTGGATAACTGATTATAAATCTGAAATTTTAATTAATGAAAAAGATAATTTAAATTTTGATTTTATAAATTTAATAAGAAAATAGAAAACGAGGGTATTCCTTACGGAATGCCCTCGCTTTCTTTGTCCTATTGTATGTTAATCCTATTGAAGAGTAACCTATAAA
>OGSQ01000264.1_pt1 | contig 28738 bp, 23 predicted proteins | sample 1573921 | NCBI WGS metagenome assembly OGSQ01 (sample SAMN03295832, study PRJEB24534) | human gut metagenome | isolation source: fecal sample 7 from infant 4 | host: Homo sapiens | place: USA: Pittsburgh, PA | collected 2014-07 | reverse complement strand
AGATTAGGATGTGAGAATATGAAAATTAGAAAAAGAGTAATTTTTTTGCTTATTATTGGATTCTTAATAATTTTTTCTATAAATTTAATATTAAGTAAGTCTAATAGAAGGGATCTAAAAGGAGATATAGTACTTTGGTCAAATGAAGAAAATTACCACTATTTTCTTGAGGTTGCAAATGAATTTAAAGAACGAAATAAAAAAGTAAATATACATATTATAAATATTGGATCTGAAGATTGCTTAGAAAAAATTCAGGAATTAAATGAAAAAGACTTACCTAATATAGTAGAATTGAATTTTGTAGAGTTAGAAAAGATAAAAGAGAAAATAGATTTTATAGATGAAAATAAAAGTATAATTGAAATGTATAATAAGAATTTCAAGGATAGTAGAATTCAAGAAATAAAAATTCATGAAGATTACTATGGAGTGCCCTTTGAATCTAATCCAATTGCATTATATGTTAGAAATGATATTTTAAATAAATATGGTTATGAAGCTTCAGAATTAAATACTTGGAAGGATTTAATTGAAGTAGGAAATGAAATTAAAAATAAAAGTTCTGGGGAAATTAATATATTTTCTAATAAAGATAAGGGTAATATAGAACTATTAATCATTTCTCAATTAGTAGACTATGAAAAAGATTCGTATACTTATACTAAAGAGGATATATTAAAAGAATTTAATAATATATACAAAGATGAATATATAGCTGAAGATAATAATTATTTATATAGAATAGCCTCTTTAGACTTTTATAGAGATATTGTTGAGGACGAGGAGTTAGGTATATGGACATGTAAAAATCCACCCAGTTATAAAATCGGTGAAAACAAATTATATGCTCTAGGAGGAAAAAACTTAGTTGCTTTAAATGTTGAAAAAAATAGAGATGCAATTAAAGAATTTATAGCCTTTGCAGCTACTAATAAAGACTTACTATCTAAAGAACTTAGAGATAATAAATTTTTCCCAAGCTCTTTATATTCATTAACTGTTAAAGAAGAAGAAAATAAAATAGAAAATATAGAAGGAAATAGCCCATTCTTAATATTAGTTAATATCGCTGAACGGGCTCCAAGCATAAAAAATTTTGATAAATTAAAAGAAATATTAAATGATATATATTATAACTAGGAATTATATATTTTTTTATAAGCCTCTAAGGTTTTTATGGCAGTGTTTTTCCATGAAAATAGGAGGCTTCTTTCATAACCTTTTTTAGATAACTTATCCTTTAAATCATCGTCATTTAGTAAATTAACTAAAGACTCTTCTAGTTCTAATCTATTTAAAGGGTTAATCAATATACAGGAATCTCCTGTAACCTCTGGGATAGAAGTGGCTTTAGAGGTTATAACAGGAGTCTTGCAACACATAGCCTCTAGAGGGGGTAAACCAAATCCTTCATATAGGGATGGATATATAAATGCTTCAGCTCCATTATAGAGTGTAGGAAGTAGAGCATCCTCTATAAAACCTGTAAAAATAATATCTTCACAAGAATTTAAAGTTTTAGATAAATCTACAAGCTTCTTTCCCTCATCTTTAACTGCACCTGCCAAAAGCAAGACATAAGGTTTATTTAAATCCTTATAAATTTTATCAAAGGATAGAATTAAATCCTTAGCATTTTTTCTTGAGCTAAATCCACCTATGTATAAAATATAATCCTTTGAGAAATTAAATCTTTTTTGTATGGTTTCTTTGCAAATATATTTATCTAATGGTTTAAAGTTAGAATTTGCAGCTAAAGGTGTAACATATACTTTGTCTTCAGGAATATGATTAAAAAACTTTAATATATCCCTCTTAGAATATTCAGATACAGTTAAAATACCTTTAGATTTATCAATTATAGTTGGCATAGTTCTAAGAAATCTTTCAAGATAACCTCGTCCAGTTGTTTCAGGTAATACATAAGGAATTAAGTCATGAATAGTTACAACAGAATTTGTATCATAATTATTACAAAGACCCATTCCATTTTGAGGAATATGATGAAGATCTATATTATTATTTTTTAAGAAGTTTGGGAAATAATAATTTTCATAAAAACTACCATGCTTACTAGAAGTAAAAACTATGTTGCAATTATCTTTTTTATATTCTTCATAGTTTTTCCCGGTCCAAAAAAGAGTGAAGTCATTTTCTCTATCTATATTAAGCAATTCCTTAACTAAATTTTCGGTGTAAGTTCCTATACCTGTTCCATTGTATAAATTTATTCCTCTAGCATCTATGGAAATTCTCATAGCAATCCTCCTAAAAATATCCTTTATATTATAGATATTATTAATTATTTAATTCTATGATATAAACACAATAAAATAAGTAAGTCCATATAATAACATAGAATAAATCTTAAGGAGAAACCTATGGAGATTTCATATATAAAAAATGAAATTCAGGATAAGTATTTAATGGAAATAGAAACTATAGAGAAGGTTAAAAATAGCTATAAGATAAGAACAAAGGATGGGGATTATGGTATTAAGGTAATTAAATATCAGTATCCTCATTTTTATTTTATTCTTTCTGCAATAAAACATTTAAAAAATAGAGGCTTTGAAAATATACCAGAAATAATTACTACTAAAGATAACTTAGATTATATAAGGATTGGAGATAAATTTGCATATTTAAATAAGTGGGTAGAGTCAAGAAATTGTAATTATAAGAATTTTATAGATTTAAAATTAGCCTCTGAAACTTTAGGAAAACTTCATAACTGTAGTGAAGGTTTTACTTTAAATAGTAATATGAAACCTAGAATTGCTTGGTTTTCTTGGATAAAGGTATTTGAAACTAGATGTGATGAAATATTAGATTTCAAAAGGAGAATTTATCAGAAGGCATACAAATCACAGTTTGATGAAATTTATCTACAAGCTATTAATGAAGAAATAGAAAGAGGTAAAAGGGCAATAGATGAGATAAAGAATAATAAATATATTGAATTGATGAATAAAGAAGTACTTAAGAGGGGATTTTGCCATCATGATTATGCACATCATAATGTTCTAATAAATGAGATTGGAGAAATTAATATAATTGATTTTGATTATTGCATATTAGACACACATATTCATGATTTGGCATCTTTATTAATTAGATCTATGAAGGATGGTGAATGGAATAAAGAAGTATCTAATCTTATATTAAATTCCTATGGAAACACTCACAGCATATTTAATGATGAATTAAAGCTTATGAAAGGTTTTATAAGATTTCCCCAGGGGTTTTGGCAAATTGGTCTGCAGTATTATTGGGAACAGCAGCCTTGGGGAGAAGAGTTTCTTATAAATAAATTAAATAAGTATTTAAGAGATAGAGACAATAGAGAAAAGTTCTTACAAAACTTTATTTATTAAGGAGTGAAAGAATGCAGAAATCAGAATTAAATTCCTATTTAGAAAATAGGAATATTTATGTTTTAAACAGTAAAATTTCTAAAGATAAAATTGAGGACAATAAAAGCATATATAAACAAATTGAAAGTATTGTTTTCTTTCACAATAAGATTGGACAATATAAAGAAAATTTATTTCCAAGAATAGGAGCCTCCATTGGGAAAGAAATAAGTATGTATTATTCTCAAATAATATTAATAAATAAATATTTAATGGAAATTGAAAAAAAGGAAGATTTAAATTCTATAGATTTTTATTTAATAAATAGAGGAGAAGCATTAATTAATTTAGGTAAAAAATCATTAAATCATATAAATGTAAATGGGTTTAAAAAAATAATTAGTAGAAGTATGGATAACTATGAAGTTTGTTTAACTAGAGTAGATGAAGGGAATTTGAAGGTTGAAGATGATGGAAGTATAAAAATAGGAACTATAAGGTATATGACTTACAACCTTAAGGAACATGACATATATTCATATATAAAAAAGATTAAAAGGCGAGAAATTAATATAAATATGGATGATATTATTAATTATTACATTAGCCTTACTAACCTTGGAAATAGTAGTAGGGAATACTTAAGAGCTTTAGTGTCTTATCCAAATGAGGAGCTTAGAATAATTGAAAAATATATTTTAGGGAAGTTTCAAATGGAAGAGGGGGAATTATTAAAAAGTTTAAATAAGGCTAGAACCTTAGATAGTAATAATATAATAATTTAATTATGGGGGGCAGTATGAATAAATTTAGATATATAGATAATGAGATTTTATGCAAATATGATTTAAGAGAGGAGTTTTTCAATAAATTAGATTTTGAAGTTGAAGATATTATTCCTTTAAGAAAGGTTTTTGTATTATTAACAAAGGAAGGGAAGAAGATATTAAAGCTTACAGATTCATCGGAAGAAAGAATAGATTTTATAAATCAAGCATTAAATTATTCTTCTAAAAAATATAGTAATTTACTAAGTTACTATGAAGATAAAAATGGGGAATATATTTATAAATCTGGAGAAAATATATATGTAATTTTAAATATGATGGAAGGTAGGGAGGCTACCTTTAGTAATCCCGTTGAAGTAGAACTATGCACTAAAGCTATGGCAAATATGCATTCGGCTTCTAGAGGAATATTTAATGTTTTAAGTACAGACACAGTTAAAGGTAATTTAGGAGAATACTTGCCTCATCAGTTTAATAAAGCAAAAGAAGATCTTATAAATATTAAAGAATATGTATTAAAATTTAGGTATAAATTAGAGTTTGATAAATTATTTCTAGAAAATGTAGATAAGCATATTAATGAAATACAAAAATCTATAGAACTTTTAGCAATGTGCAATTACAACAATTTATTAGAAGATTTTAATAAGAGAGTTTTATGTCATAATGATTTAGCACATCATAATTTTATTGTAGATGGAAATGAAATTAAGATTATAGATTTTGATTATTGCAAAATAGATACAAGAGCTATAGATATAGCTAATTTTGCAATTAAAGTCATTAAAAATACCTACTATGATATGGATACTTTTAAATTAATTATAGAATCATATAATTCTATAGATGAATTAAGTAAAGATGAAATTAAATTAATATATGCTTTATTAAGCTTCCCAAAGGATTTTACAACTATCATAAGAGACTTTTATTATAAACAAAAGAAATGGGAGTATGAGGTTTTTCTAAATAGATTAAAGGAGAAAATAAATAATGAAATATATAGGGAAGAATTTGTTAATAGGTTTATTTCAGATTTTAGCCAATATTTTTATTAAATAAATTAAGAGGCTGCTAAGGCAGCCTCTTTTTAAAATTTAATTATCTTTTCATAAGCTTGTATTGTAGATTTTGCTGTTATATTCCAAGAATATTTAGAGCTTTGAATAAGACCCTTTTTAATCATACTCATTCTTAAGGAGTCATCTTTTAATACAGTTTCTATAGAACTTTTCAGTTCATCAATATCATAGGGATTAATTAATAAGGCAGATTCGTTACATACTTCTCTAAGGGAAGTTACATTAGATGAAATAACTGGTGTACCACAAGCCATAGCTTCTAAAGGTGGCAAACCAAAACCTTCGTAGAAGGAAGGATAAACTAGTAGCTTTGAGGCGTTATAAAAAATAGGTAAATTTTCTAATGGAATAAAATCAGTAAAGATTACATCATCTTCTATATGAAGATCAATAGCTCTCTGTTTATAAAGGCTATAGGAAATTCCTTTTTTACCTGTGATAACTAATTTAAGATTTTTCTTTATTTCTTTAGATAGAAGTGAAAATGCTTCGATTAATCCTATAATGTTCTTTCTAGGACTAAAACCCCCTACATAAAGTATAAAATCATCTTTAATATCATATTCTTTTTCTATTATTTTTTTGCATTGACACTTATCTAAAGGTCTATATATATCCTCAGCAGCAAGATGAGTAACAAAAATTTTATTTTTAGGAAAATTAAATTCTTTTGCTATATCCTGCTTTGAAAATTCAGAAACCGTTAATATTCCATCACAATTATTAATAATTTTAGGAAGCTCATTATTAAATATATATAAATAACGTTCACTAACTGTTTCTGGCATTCTCAATGGGATTATATCATGCAACGTAATAGCTTTGTGACAATTAATATTAGTGTATAGTCCAACTCCATTTTGAGGCACATGATAAAGGTCTAGATTATTATCTTCTATAATGTTTGGCACTCTAACTTCGTCCCAAAAGTTTGATGAAGTTGTAGCTCTAACTAACTCAATATTAAAATTATCACTTAAATCTAGAGCTGAATTTTCAGGTAAAAAAACTAAGTAATCATTAATATTATCAACCTTATTCATACTATTGATAAGTTGATAAGTGTATGTTCCTATACCAGTTCCTCTATACCATTTTGCAGCTCTACCATCTATGCCTATCTTCATGATTTAATCCTTTCTCATTGTTTTTAATTTATTATATTAAACTTAGGAATAAAATGTTAATAAAAGAATAAATATAGTCATATAAATATAAAGGGGGTGAGGGTTATGATGAGAGAATTTGAAATAGAAAGACAGTTTGATATTAAGATAGAAGCCTTAAAAGCTAATAAAGGAGTCTATTATCTTAAGACAAATAAAGGAGAGAAATGCTTAAAAAAAATTAACTATGGGCCTCAAAAACTATTATTTGTTTACGGAGCCAAGGAACATCTAATAAAAAATGGTTTTAATACCGTTGATAAATATCATTTGAACATAGATGGGGAACCATATGCCCTAGTAAATGAGGATCTTTATACTTTATCTGAATGGATAGAGGGAAGAGAATGTGACTTTCATAACATAGAAGAAGTGAAATTAGCAGCTAGTACTCTTGCTATGCTACATGAGGCATCTAAGGGATATGATCCACCAGAGAACTCAAAGCTAAAGAGTGATTTAGGAAGATGGACTCATCTTATGAATAAGAGGATTAAATCATTGGATAAGATGAGAGATATGGTAAGAAAGAAAAATAATAAAAATGACTTTGATTTATTATATATAAAATCAATGGATTTTTATAAGGAAATTGGTAAAAAAGCTTTAAAAACTCTAGAAGAATCTGAATATATGAAGTTATGTGAAATAGCTGAGACTGAAAAGAGTTTTTGCCACCATGATTTTACCTATCACAATATAATATTAGATGCAAATAATATTTGCAATGTAATAGACTTTGATTATTGTAAGAGAGAAGTTAGAACTTTTGATATATCAAATTTTATGGTGAAAGTATTAAAAAGAGTTAATTGGGATATAGACTTTGCAAATGCTATAATAGAATCTTATAATAAAGTTTCACCTTTATTAGAAATTGAGTATAAAGTTTTATATGCTTATTTACAATTTCCACAAAGATATTGGAGACTTGCTAATAGATATTATTATAATGAAGTTAACTGGGGTCAAAATACCTTTGGAAGTAAGTTAGAAACAATAATTAATGAAAAGGAAGCTATGCTTAAGTTTTTAGATGAATTTAAAAATAAATATATGATAAATTAGAAAAGTGCCATTGGCACTTTTTTTTACTCTTCTTTAAGTACAAATAGATATATTTCGACATAGGATAATATAAAGTAATAACTAAGAGGTACAAAATGAAAGTAGGGGATTTAGTAGTTAGAAAATCCTATGATAAGGATATTACATTTAAGATTATAGATATTAAAGAGGATGATAAGGGGAATCCAGTATATATTTTAAAGGGAATAAGCATAAGAATAATAGCAGATTCAAGAATAGATGATTTAGAAATAGTTGATGATGAGTATGTAGGAACAAAAGAAAAAATACTAAATAGAAGGGTAGAAGAGGCTATAAAGAAAGCTGTTTCTATGAGGGGAGATGATGAAGCTACAAAAGTTTTAAATAACCTTTATAGAGGGAGTAAAACTTCAAAAAATCAACAAAACAAAGAATTAGTATTTGGAAGACCTGGAAAGATACTTCATATAGATGGAGATAGTGAATATTTAGAAACTTGCCTTAAAGTTTATAAGCAATTATCTTTAGATGCTGTAGGAAGAGCTATTCCAGAAAAAAAACAACCAGATATGATAGTGGATTTAGTTAAAGAAATAAAGCCTGATATAGTTGTTTTAACAGGTCATGATAGTGTTCTTAGAACTCCAGATGACTATTTAAATTTAGATAATTATAGAAATTCAAAATATTATATAGAAGCTGTTAAGGCACTAAGAAATTATAATTCTAGTTATGATGAGTTAGTTATTTTTGCAGGAGCTTGTCAGAGTTGTTATGAATGTATGTTAGATGCAGGTGCTAATTTTGCAAGTTCACCAAATAGAGTATTAATACATTGCCTAGATCCTGTTTTAGTTTGTGAGAAAATAGCTTATACAAGAATAGATAAGGTAGTTTCAATAACAGATGTTATTGATAATACTATAACTGGAATTAGAGGGATTGGAGGGTTACAAACTAGAGGTAAATATAGGGAAGGCTATCCTAGATCGCCTTATATTTAAAGTTAAATATAATATAAAAATATGAATAAAATGATAAAAAATAGAGATAATAATAGATGTATAAAATAATCATAAAAAAGGTAAAAGTTTACATTGACAATTGATATTCAAGGTGGTAAAATAATAGTTTTTACTTGACAATATATGGGGTTGGGTGTATAATATAAAAAGAAAGAAGGTGTTTATGTGGAAAATGTAAAGACTATCGCGTCTATAAAGAGGAGTATAGAGAATCATATAGGAGAAAAAGTAACTTTAAAGGCAAACGGTGGAAGAAAAAAGATCCTAGTAAACAACGGAGTAATAGAAAGCGCTCATCCAAGTATTTTTGTAGTTAGATTAGACAATGATGTTACTAGAATGGTAACATATAGTTATTCGGATGTATTAACAAAGACAGTTCAATTATATTTTGCATTATAGGTAATAGAGCTCAGATCTTAGGGCTCTATTTTTTTTGTCTTATAAATTTGCAAAAAAAAGAAAGATGGTGGGTTTCCATCTTTCAACTATGGTATAAAAGGGTATTGAGAATTTATGAGAGGTTATATGGTCAATAACCATATTTATAATACGACATATTTTGAGTAATGTCAACATATTATTTAAAAAAATTAGAGAAAAAATAAAAATAAATACTTTTACTTGGATAATTCGACAATTGATTAATTAAATTAACCTTTTATGTAAAATTGAGTAAGATAAATGTTGAAATTTGCAAACTTTCTTTTAGAAACAATAAGATAATTTTTGAATAAATATATATGGTTAGAAATATATTTATTAATAGGAATTATGTAGGAGGGGTTACATGTCACAAATAGATGTTATAAGAGAAAGTATTAGATATGAACAATTACTAAGGGAAGGTTCAGTTAATCAACCTATAAAAGGAGAGCATTTATTAAGAGATTCACAATATCCTGATATGAAAGAAGTATTAGGGATAGATGTTAAAGCTACCATAACTAATAAAGAAATCTTAGGTGATAAAGTTATTGTAGAAGGAAATTTAGATTATATTGTTCTTTATTTATCTAAGGATGAATCAATTTCAGATTCTCCAGCTAACAAGATACATGCAGTTGTCTTTAATGATAAGTTCTCAAATTATCTAGATCTTAATAATGATGAACATAATATAGTGTGCAATGTTGAGTGCGATGTAGAACATATTGAAGCAAATTGGATGAATGAAAGAAAAGTTGGAATAAGCGGATTGATAGTATTGAGATGGAAGATCCATAAAATCGGAGAATTTGAATATGTAAAAGATATTGAAGGAAAAGATGATATTCAAGTTAAAAGAGAAGAAGAAGTATTAAATGGAGTCAAGGGAGATAAGGATATTGACTTTATGGGAAAATCCATGCTTAAAGTAACTATGGATAAACCAGAAATAGATGAAATTCTAAAATGTTCTATGAACCTTCATAAGAAGGAAGTTAAGGTAGTAGAAGGAAAAGCATATATTGGATGCTATTGTAAGATTTCTATTCTTTATAAGGGAAGAGATAATAAGGAGCTTGAATCTTTAGAAGACGATGTTTATTTATCAAGAGAGGAAGAGTTACCAGGAATAAGTGGAGACATGATCAGTGTTTTAGAATTAATGGTAGCTGATGAGCAACATGCAGTTAATTTAGATGATGTTGGTGAAAATAGAGTGGTTAACGTAGAATTTTTAGTAAAAGGAAATGTTAAAGTATACTCTAATGATAAAGTAGAGATATTAAAGGATGCATATTCACCAACTATGAATATAGAATTAGTAAACGGTAATAAAGAATTTACATTAATTCATTCTATATTAAATTCTGAAGTAACAGCTAAAGAAACTTTTGATATTGAGAATAGAGAAGAAAGAATAGGAGAAGTGGTAGCAGTTACTGGACATCCTATAATAAAAGATAAAATAGTTGAAGATGAAAGAGTGAAAGTGGAAGGCGTAGTTAAGACTAATATAATTTATAGACTAGCTGGAGAAGAATTGAATTATGGAATACTAAATGGAGATATTCCATTTAATACAACTATAGATATTAAAGGATTAAGAAAAGATATGAACCTTATAATAAATCCTTATTTAGAAAATATAGATACTAATATAGAAGGTAATGCAGTTTCTGTTAGAGCAACAATTGGTCTAAATATAAAAGCATATTATAAAATTAATAAGGATTATATAAAAGATATTATTGAAGGCTCTGGAGAAATAAAAGAGAAAAAAGCATCTGTAACTATATATGTAGTTGGTGAAGGGGAAACTTTATGGGATTTAGCAAAGAAGTATAATACTACTGTTGCTGAACTAGAAAAATTAAATGATTTAAATGAAGAAGAAAAAATTAAACCAGGATGCAAACTTATAATTCCAGGAAGAGCTATATTTTAAAAAAAGTAAAGGAGCTGTTTAGACGGCTCCTTATTTTAGTTTATTTTTATGTATGTTTCTGCTTAAAGATTCCTCAATAAATTCATATGAATAATATGAACTTTTCATGGATAAAATAAGAAATGCATGATAAGAGGTGAGAAAATGGCAGAAAAAATAAAGGGAGACCTAATTATTATAGGGGGAGCAGAGGATAAAGAAGGAGATAAAGATATCCTTAAAAAAGTTTGTAACTCCATTAATAAAGAAGAGGATATTATAGTAATTGCTACGGTAGCTACAGAATATCCTAAAGAAGCTCTTGAAAAGTATAGAAAAATTTTCAATGGCTTAGGAGTAAAAAATATTAAAGGATTAAATATTGAGACTAGAGATGATTCTTTAATTCAAAGTAATATTGATTTAATAAGAGATGCATCTCTTATATTTTTTACAGGTGGTGACCAATTAAGGATAACTAGCTTAATTGGAGGCACTTTAATTTATGATGCCTTAAAAGAATCTATACAAAATGGATGTATAATGGTTGGTACTTCTGCAGGTGCATCAGTAATGAGTGAAACTATGGTGGTTAAAGGTGAAGATGATGAATCTCCAAGAAAATGCACCTTAAAAATGGCACCGGGATTAGGACTAATAGAAGGTGTTATGATAGATCAGCATTTTGCTCAAAGAGGGAGAATAGGAAGGTTATTAACTGGAATTGCACAGAACCCAGAAGTATTAGGTATAGGTATAGATGAAGATACTGCGCTATTAGTTAGAGATAATGGAGATGCGCAGGTAATTGGAAGTGGGGCAGTATACTTTTTAGATGCTAGAAATATTACTTATAGTAATGTATCTGAACAAAATTATGATGAAGTATTAAGTATGTTTAATGTTAATTTACATGTACTAAAAGAAGGAGATAAATATAATCTCCTAATTAAGAAGCCTTTTGAGGAGGATAAATGTAAAAATGAAAGTAACTGAGACTAAGGTCTTTAAAGGTAAAAATGTCTATTCCCATAAAAAATGTATTAGACTTGATGTTGATTTAGAAGGCTATTCTGAAACTCCAAGTAAATGCATTGAAGATTTTAATTTTAATTTGGTTAATATGATTCCAGAATTAAGAAGCCATAGATGTGGAATTGATGAAGATGAAGGATTTATAAAAAGACTTAATGAAGGAACATATTTAGCACATATATGTGAACATATAATAATAGCTATCCAAAACAAAATAGGAATAGATGTTGCTTATGGTAAGGCTAGAGAAGTTAAAAATGATCATTATTATATTATTTTTCAATATATTTATGAGAATACAGCTATTGAAACAGCTAGATTAGCTATTGATATTGTAAATTCTTTGATAAACAAGATTCCTATTAATTATGAAGAAAGATTAGATTTTTTAAAAGAATTATTAAAAGATGAGCTTTTAGGACCTAGTACTAAGTCCATTTGTGATTATGCCAAAGAAATTGGTCTTCCAGTAATTGATTTTGGAAGTGAAGATTTTTATCAAATAGGATATGGAAAACAAGGCAAAATAATTGAGAATTCTATAGGTTATGATACTAAATGCGTATCAGTTGATATAGCTTGTGATAAGCTAATTACAAAAGAATTATTAAAAATTCATAACATTCCTGTTGCTAAAGGAAATAAAGTTAAAAATATAATTAATTTATTAAAAGAAGCAGAAGAAATTGGTTATCCTGTAGTTCTTAAACCTCAATATGGTAATAAGGGCAATGGGGTAATTTTAAATATAAAAAATGAAAAAGAATTATTAAATTCATATAAAAAATTAAAAGATAAATTTAAAGATTTAATTATTGAAAGGCATTATAAGGGTAATGACTATAGAGTTTGCGTGGTTAATTACAAAGTTGTTGCAGTTTCACTTAGAATTCCACCTTTTATAATTGGTAATGGTAAAGATACAATATTTGACCTTATTAATGAATTAAATGAAGATTCATTACGAGGAGATGATCATGAGAAGCCATTAACAAAAGTAAAGATAGATGAGGAAGTTCTTACTTGTATTGCTGGGCAAGGTAAATCCTTAATGGATATATTAGAAGAAGGGAATAAAGTTCAATTAAGAAGAAATGCTAACTTATCTACTGGAGGAGAAGCTGTAGATTGTACAGATGAGATTTGTGAAGAAAATATTGACTTGTGTATAAGAGCTGCGAAAGCTCTGAGATTAGATATATGTGGTATAGATATTTGTAGTGAAGATATATCTAAACCTTTATATAATAATGGAATAATAATGGAAGTGAATGCTGCTCCTGGATTAAGGATGCATATAAAACCTAGTAGTGGTAACAGTAGAAATGTCGCAAAAGAAATTGTAAATATGATGTATAATGATAAACCTTACAACATTCCGGTTATAGCTATTACAGGAACTAACGGAAAAACAACTACCACACGATTAATAAGTCACACTTTATCAAAGATGGGATACTGTGTTGGAATGACAAATAGTAGCGGGATCTTTGTAAATAATGAATGTATAGATAGTGGAGATGATACTGGATTTGATAGTGCTAGATCTATTTTATTAAATCCAGATGTGGATGTGGCTGTATTAGAAACTGCAAGAGGTGGAATTATTAGAAGAGGTTTAGCTTATGAAGAAGCAGATGTAGCTGTTATAACCAATATTAGAGAAGATCATTTAGGGATTGATGGAATAAATTCTATGGAAGAGCTTTGTAAAGTGAAATCTTTAGTGGGAGAAGCTGTTAAAGAAACCGGTTATGTAGTAATAAATGCAGATGATAAATGGAGTATGAACATTTTAGATAGAATAAAGTCAAAAAAAGTTTTTTTCACTATTAATTCTAATAATGAAATTTTAAAGAAGAATAATAGTGATGATATATATGTATATGTAGAAAATGAAGACATTATAGTATTAAATAAAAATAGAAAAATTTTACTATGCAAAGTTGAAGAAATCCCTATCACTTTAAATGGAAAATTAAAATTTAATGTTGAAAATATTTTATCAGCAACAGCAGCCTTAGTAGCTATGAATATAGATTATTGTATGATTAAAAATGGGCTAACTACCTATAAATTAAATTCAAAAGAAAATTCAGGAAGATTTAATTGCTATAATGTAAATGGAATAAATATAGTGCTGGATTATGGTCATAATCCAGATGGATATACTGCTGTCCTTACAGCTTTAAAAGAATTAAATACTGGAAAGCTTTATGGAGTAGTAGGTATACCTGGAGATAGGCAGGATGAATCAGCTTTAGAGATTGGTGGTATATGTGCTAAGTTCTTAGATTATACAATAGTTAAAGAAGATAAAGATTTAAGGGGAAGAAATAATGGGGAAATAGCTAATTTAATAGTAAAGGGCTTACTACAAGAAAATAAAAATGTAGAATATGAAGTTATATTTAATGAAGAAGATGCTTTAGTTAAAGCTATTAGTATGGCTAAAAAAGGAGATTATATTGTAGTTTTCTTTGAAAATATGAAGCCTTTAGTAAAGGTAATTGAAGAATATAATAGATTTTATAATAGAAATAATGAAACTATATACGAAGCGTTAAATTAAAATAGTAGTATTTTGGTTTACTATGTTATTAAAAAAATATATAATAAAAAAATGGAACTATTAAAAATAGCTAAAGATTAAAGAGTTATAAATTAAAATATAATTATTAGAAATAGAATTTTAGAAACTCCTTAAGGAGTTTCTTCTTTAATTTAATATTTTTATCATTGAAATAAAAATATTAGTAGCACCATTTTAAAATTTTGTTTGAAAGGAAATACGAGTATGAGAATTAAGGCTTATGCTAAGATTAATATATCCTTAGATATAGTTGGAAAAAGAGAAGATGGTTATCATTTGTTAGAAATGATAATGCAATCTATAGATTTATATGATGAGTTAAACATAGAAAAACAAAATAAAGATATTACTATTAAATGTAATAAACCATATGTTCCTACAGATGAAAGGAATTTAGCATATAAGGCAGCTAAGTTATTTATGGAAAAATATCAAATTAATAGCGGGGTAAGCATAAATATCAATAAGAATATTCCAGTATGTGCTGGATTAGCAGGTGGAAGTACTGATGGAGCTGCTGTATTAAAGGCTATGAATACAATCTTTGATATTCATGCAAGTGATGAAGAATTAATGGAGCTTGGATTACAGCTAGGAGCAGATGTTCCTTATTGTATAAAAGGTGGTACTGCATTATGTAGAGGAATTGGAGAGGAAGTAACGAAATTAAATGACTTTAAAGATAAAATTTTAGTTTTAGTTAAGCCGCCATTTGGTGTCTCTACTAAGAGCGTTTATCAAGAGTTTGATTTGTCTAAGGCAAGAAGTCATCCTAATACTGATGTTTTAATTAAGGCAATTGAAGAGAATGATTTGAGAATAGTTGCGAACAATATGAAAAATTTATTAGAAAATGTTACATTAAGGAAACATAAAATACTAATAAACATAAAAGAGGAAATGAAAAACTCTGGATCAATTGGTACTATGATGAGTGGAAGTGGACCAACTGTATTTGCATTCTTTGATGATATGCTTAAAGCACAAAAGTGTTTTGAAAAAATGAAATTAAAATATAATGATGTATTTATTACAAGAACAATCTAAAAAATAAGTATAAGCCTCCTAAATTTGGCAATAATTATAGCTATAAGGGGGTTTTAATATGAAAAATAAGATTTGTATAGTGTTGTTGTTAATATGTGTTTTAAATTTGAATAGTTGTACAAGCAGTAAAATATTAGATGATACTAGTTCTAGTGAAGAGTTAATTTATGAAGATATAGCTGATAAAATAATTAGATTTCATGTAATTGCCAATAGTAATACTGAAGAAGATCAAGCTCTGAAATTAAAAGTTCGTGATAAGGTTATTGAATTTGTAGCTGACAGTTTAAGAGAAAGTAAGAGTTTGGATGAATCAAGACAGTTTATTATTGATAATAAAAGTAATATGGAAGATATAGCTAAGGCTGTTATAAATGAAAATGGATATAGTTATAATGTTACAAGTTCTCTATCAAAAGAAAATTTTCCTGATAAAATTTATGGCGATGTAGTATTTCCTCAAGGTGAATACGAAGCATATAGAATTCTAATTGGAGATGCAAAAGGACAAAATTGGTGGTGTGTAATGTTTCCTCCACTTTGCTTTGTTGATGGAACTAAAGAAGCCGTAGATTCTAAGGAAGTTGTAAAAAATATAAACAATAGTGATAAGAAGGAAAAGGGTAATAATAAAGTTAAGTTTAAATTTAAGATTTTAGAAATGCTATTCGGAAAATAAATTATATTAATTCTTTATTATATTTTAAGTATATGATATAAATAATGAGTAGTCCTATAATGTTATGGTTAGATAGATTACATAGTTATATGGAAGGAGGGAATGTAGATAAAGGATTTAATTAAACTTTATCTATGAATATATATGAATAAAAAGGCAATTATATCTTTGAGAAGTTTTAATGATTTAGATAGTGATGATATAATAGAAGTAGTAACCCCGGGAGAGTTTTCTGTAATTGAAGGTGGTTTTAAAGCTATATATGAAGAAACAGAATTATCTGGCATGAGTGGAACCACAACAACTTTGACTATATTAAATGATAAGTTGGTTCTTGAGAGAGAAGGAAATGTTAGTGCTAAGATGGATTTTAAAAAGGGAGAAACTTCTGTATCTTTATATAATACTCCTTATGGGGTTTTGGATTTACAAATTCACACAGAAGATTTAAATGTAGATGTTAATGAGAATGGTGGAAAGATAACGGCAGAATATTCTATGGAACTTGCAGGTCAACCGCCAATTATAAATAAACTTTCTGTAAATGTTAAAACTAATTAAATTGAATTATAAATTTAAATTGTGTAAAAATCTATTAGATAATAGTGTTTTACACTTTTTTTATTATTTAATATACATTTCTTTATTCAATTTTAATATTATTGAATAACTTTAGGAGTCGTTGGAGATAATATAGAAAAATAAAGAGGTGAATGTATTGTGAGTTATAATGATAAACTTGATAAGGTTACTATAGTTATGAATGTATTATCCACCTACTTGGGTATTGAAGTAAAAGAAATAAATGAAATTTTAAAAAAGAAAGAAAATAAATATATTTTTTTATTACTATTAAAAAATTATAAATGTCTCCAAAAAGATAAGGTTAAAGAAGTATTGAATATAATAAATGATAAAAGTATTAAATATAACATAGATAAAGCTGAAGAAAAGTTTCTTATTAACAAAGAGTTTAGAGAAATGTATTGTGAAATTGAAGATGATATAAATAAGATTATTTAAAAATGATAAAAAAACTAGATTTTTTTGATATTTTATGATATTATAACACTTATTAAATTTAGGCATTATAAACCCATCATAAATAGTGAGGTAATTATGATTATAACAAATAGGGGGATTAGTGTCAAGAAAATAAATAAATTTTATTTTTTTGGAGGAATATTATGAAAACTAAGTATGTATTTGTAACAGGAGGAGTTGTATCTTCTTTAGGTAAGGGAATAACAGCAGCATCTTTAGGAAGATTATTAAAAAATCGAGGGCTAAAAGTTTCTATACAAAAGTTTGATCCATATTTAAATGTAGATCCAGGTACTATGAGCCCATATCAACATGGAGAAGTTTTTGTTACTGATGACGGAGCAGAAACAGATTTAGACTTAGGACATTATGAAAGATTTATAGATGAAAATTTAAGCCAAAATAATAATGTTACTACAGGTAGAATTTACTGGTCTGTAATATCTAAGGAAAGAAGAGGGGAATACTTAGGTGGAACAGTTCAAGTTATTCCTCATATTACTAATGCTATAAAAGAAAGAGTATACAGAGTATCAAAGGAAAAAGATGTAGATGTAGTAATAACGGAAATTGGTGGAACTGTAGGGGATATTGAGTCTCAACCATTTTTAGAAGCAATTAGACAAATAAAATATGAAGTTGGAAGAGAAAATGTATGCTTTATTCATGTTACATTGGTTCCATACTTAGGAAAGGCTGGAGAACTTAAAACTAAGCCAACACAACATTCTGTAAAAGAATTAAGAAGTATTGGTATTCAACCTGATATAATAGTTTGTAGGTCTCAAAAAGAATTATCAGATGACTTAAAAGCAAAAATAGGATTATTCTGTAATTTAGAAGCAAAATGCGTTATTCAAAATCTAGATGCAGAACATTTATATGAAGTACCTCTTATGTTACATAAAGAAGGCCTAGATAGATTAGTTTGTGAAAAATTAGAGCTCGGTTGCAGAGACATAGATAATACTGAATGGATAGAAATGGTTCAAAAGGTTAAAAATTTAAAGGAAAATGTAAAAATTGCATTAGTAGGTAAATATGTAGAATTACATGATGCATATATTTCTATAGTAGAAGCCTTAAATCATGGAGGATTAGCTAATAACTCAAATGTAGAAATTAAATGGATTAATGCAGAAGATGTTACTGAAGAAAATAGTGATGAATTATTGTCAGATTGCCAAGGTATATTAGTTCCAGGTGGATTTGGAGATAGAGGAATTGAAGGTAAAATTGAAGCTATAAGATATGCTAGAGTAAATAAGAAGCCTTTCCTTGGTATTTGTCTTGGAATGCAATGTTCAGTAATTGAATTTGCAAGAAATGTATTAGGATATGAAGGTGCTAACAGTGCTGAAATTGATAAGGATACAAAATATCCTGTTATAGATATAATGCCAGATCAAAAGGATATTGAAGATCTAGGTGGAACTATGAGATTAGGTCTTTATCCTTGTAAGTTAGATGAAAATAGTAGGGCTTATGATGTTTATAAAGAAAACTTAATTTATGAAAGACACAGACATAGATATGAATTTAATAACGAATATAGAAAAGCTATTATAGATGCTGGAATGAGCATTACAGGCGCTAGTCCAGATGGAAGATTAGTAGAAATAGTTGAAGTAAAAGATCATCCGTGGTATGTTTCTGTTCAATTCCATCCAGAATTAAAATCTAGACCAAACAGACCACATCCTTTATTTGTAGGATTAATAAATGCAGCTTTACAAGAAAAATAAATATTTAATTATAGAAATTTGAGAAGCGATTAATTCGCTTCTTTTTTATTATTTAAAATTTATAAAAAGATTATATTTAATAGTATTAAACAATAGACTAAGTAAATTAACTTTAGTAAAATGTTACTATATTTATATTAAAAGAGGATTTAACTATGAAAATAAAAAGTATAACAACAAAACTTTGTTTACTTCTAACAACTTTTATAATTATTATATCAATAGTAATTGGAGCATGGTCAATAAAAGATACTAATAAAGTAGTACAAGCTGAAATGGGAAGACTTAATAGTGAAATATTAGATGAAGTTGCAGATAATATCTCAATTTTTCTATCTGATATAGAAGATATAGGTAACAATATTGTGGAAGATAATAAATTAAACAGTGCTTTAACTATTCCTAAAGAAGATGTAATAAATAGAACAGAAGAAACTATTAATTTAGAAAATTATATTGAAGTTCTACTAAATGAGCAAGTATGGAAATATGGAAAGTATATGAAACCAGATCTTTATATAGTTTCTGAAAACGATTTTAATTCTAGTACTTATTCTAAAAATAAATATACTATGGAATCTATTAAAAACGAAAGTTGGTATAATGAAATAGTAAAGGCTAATGGGAAAACTGTTTTATTAAGTACATTTGAAGATGAGAAGGGTATTGGTCCCTTTAAATCTATTTTTAGAATGGGAAGATCTATTAATAATTTAATAACTGGAGAAACTTTAGGTGTACTTATAATGGACATAAGTGAAAAAATGTTATTCGATAGATATAATAAAATTATTAAAGATGGTAGAAATATTTATATAATTGATATAAAAGGAAATATAATTTCAAGTAAGGATAAAAGATTAATAGGTAAAAATTATTTTAGTGATATACAAAAGGAAGAATATATGAATGAATATGAATGGTATTCAGTAATTAGAAGAGATGACAGTAATTATATAAAAATGGAATCCACCTTAGATAAATACGGGTGGTCCATAATAGAAGAAATACCATCAAACGTAATAAAGCAGCCTATTAGGCAAATTACAGAAAAATTTATTTTAACATTAATACTTGTTATAATAGTTTCATTTATCATAATATACAAGCTTTCAGTTTGGATTACTAAGCCTGTAATTAATATGAAAGATACTATGAAGCAAGTAATGAATGGAAATTTAAATTTAAAGGTAGAAGTTGATAGGGAGGATGAAATAGGGAATTTAGAAGAGTCATTTAATAATATGATTAAATGGTTAGGGGAATCTATAGAAAAAATAAAAGAACAAGAAAAACAAAAACGTATAGCAGAACTAAGTTTCTTACAAGCTCAAATAAATCCTCATTTTTTATATAATACCCTTAGTGGAGTTAGATTTTTAGTATCTATGAATAAAAATGAGGAAGCAGAAGAAATGTTATTTCAATTTACTAAACTCTTAAGAAATATATTACCAAAGGCAAGTGAACTTATTACTTTAAAAGAAGAAATAGAAGTTATAATGGCGTATATAGAGTTACAGAAAATAAGATATCCCAATTTATTTACTGTAGATATATCTATAGAAGAAGTTATAGAGAAAATTAAAGTTCCAGCTTTAATATTGCAGCCTGTAGTGGAAAATGCAATTTTTTATAGTATTGATAACGAAGGGAAAAAGGGTGAAATTAATATAATTTCTTATAGTGAAGAAGATAAGATAATTATTGAGGTTAAAGATAATGGAAAGGGTATGAGTGATAGAGAAATAAATAATGTTTTTAAAAACAAGGAGGCAATTAATAGGGTTGGGTTAATTAATGTACATGAAAGAATTCAATTAAATTATGGGAAAGACTATGGAATAGAAATAATAAGTGAAAAAGGAAAAGGAACAATCGTTAAGTATATTTTACCTAAAAGAGGAGGAATTTAAATGAATATTTTAGTAGTTGAAGATGAAGCTCCTATTAGAGAGTGGTTAAGTTATACAATCAAAAATGTTTCAGAGGAGTTTAAATTAATAGGAAGTGCAAATAATGGTAGAGAAGCTTATGATCTATCATTAAAATTCAGGCCAGATGTAATTATAACAGATATAAAAATGCCTGTTATGGATGGTCTAGAGCTTTCGAAAAAAATAAAAGATATAATGCCAGATGTATTTATAGTAATATTAACTAATTTTGCTGACTTTAATTATGCAAAAGAAGCAATTAGTTTTGGGGCTTATGAATATTTAATAAAGTCTGAAATTAGACCTAAGGAAATAAAAGAATTATTATTTAGAATAGATGAAAAGATAAAGGAAAAAGAAATTAATATCAAAATACCTATAATTAATAAAAAAGAAGATAATAAGAGGTATTCAAAAACTATAGAAAAATCTCTTAGATATATAGAAGAAAATTATAGTAAGCATATTTCTTTAATAGATGTTTCTAAGCATATTTATTTATCACATGAGTATTTCTCAAGATTATTTAAAGAAGAAGTTGGAAAAAATTTCAGTACTTATTTAACTTTATATAGGATGAATAAGGCTAAAGAATTAATAAAGGGAACAGATATGAAAATATCACAAATAGCTATGGAAGTTGGTTATACTAATCCGGGTTATTTTTCTAAAAATTATAAGAAGTATATGGGAACATCTCCCGAAGATGATAGAATATAAAAATAAAGAAAAATATCAAAAAAATTCACGAAAAGTCAATATTTTATCATTAAAGAAGTAAATAATTACATTTGTTATCAATTTTATTTATATAAAGGAATAATTAATTTATGTATAATAAAAACAAGTAGTGATATTTGTTTTATTGAAAAGGAGAATAAATGAAAAAGACAAGCTATAGTATATTAATAGCTTCAGTATTTTTAATATTATTTTCTGTAGTATCAATAAATTTTATTAATAATAAAAAGCTAAAAAATCAATCTAAAAAGCCTATAAAAATAGCAGTTGTTTTCACAGGAAGTGGATTGGGTGATAAATCCTTTAATGATTTAATTTATGATGGATTATTAAGGGCACAAGAAGAGCTTAATATAGAATTTGATTATGCAGAACCAATTCATCCTGAAAAATATAAGGAAAGCATTTTAGAGTTTGTAAAAACTATGGATTATCAATTGATTATTGCAGTTGGACCTGAACAAGAAGGTGCTGTGAAAGCGGTTTCAAATGAATATCCTAATCAGAAATTTACTTTAATAGATTCTAAATTAGATATGAAAAATATAAGTTCCATTTATACTAGATGGGAAGAACAAGCATTTTTAAATGGAGTAATTGCTGGATTATTAAGTAAAATGGAATATGAGAAAACAGGAAATATAAATAAAGCTGGAGTTGTGCTAGGAATGGAAGTCTCACATCTTAGAGAAGGGGCTGTTGGATTTGAAGCTGGATATAAATATATATTTCCAGAAGGGGAAGTTATAACTGCAGTAGTAAATGATTTCAGGAATCCATTAAAAGCCAAGGAAATATCACTTTTAATGTACAGTAAAGGGGCTAAATATATTCAACATTTAGCAGGAGCCTCTGGGCTTGGAGTATTTGCTGCAGCAAAAGAATCAGAAGCATATGCTTTTGGAGTAGATGAAAATCAAAATTACTTTGACCCAAGTGTTATAATCGCTACATCTACTAGATATATTAACGAAATAGTTTTTAATGAGATTAAGTATATTAAAGATAATAGTTGGAATGATGGAGTTCATTATTCAGGATTAAAGGAAGGAATTATTGATATTACAAGAGAAGGATCAGAAGTTGAATTAGATCCAAGCATAATGAAAATTGTTAAGGATATAAAATATAAAATTGTTAAAGAACAATTATATATACCAAAAACAAAGGAAGAACTTAATAGTTGGATTAATGAAAATAAATATATTACTAATTAATGGAGGGGTTGCTATGAGAGCTTATGACATAATAGCTAAAAAAAGAGATTGTAAAGAATTAAGTAAAGAGGAAATAGAATTTTTTATTGATGGATATACTAAAGGGGAGATAACTGATTATCAAGCATCATCTCTTCTTATGGCTATATACATAAATGGATTAAATGATGAAGAAACTGTTAATCTTACAATGGCAATGATTAAATCAGGAGATGTTGTTGATTTAAGTGAAATTAATGGCATAAAGGCAGATAAACATAGTACAGGTGGTGTGGGTGATAAAACATCATTAATATTAGTTCCTATGGTAGCAGCTGCTGGATTAAAAGTTGCTAAATTATCAGGAAGAGGTTTAGGTCATACTGGTGGAACATTAGACAAATTAGAATCAATACCAAACTTTAATATAAATGTTGATAAGAAGAATTTTATAGATTTTGTAAATAAATCAGGATTAGTTATAGCTGGACAAACTCAAAATATAGTGCCTGCTGATAAGAAGTTATATGCGCTAAGAGATGTTACAGCTACAATAGATAGTATTCCTTTAATAGCAGCAAGTATTATGAGTAAAAAAATAGCATCAGGTTCAGATGCCATATTACTAGATGTTAAATATGGTGATGGGGCATTTATGAAAACAAAGGAAGATGCAGAAAAATTAGCAAATGCTATGGTTGCTATAGGAAAAGGATTAAATAGAAATACATCGGCTGCAATTACTTTAAATGGAGAACCTCTAGGATATTCTATTGGAAACGCTTTAGAAATTCAAGAAGTAATTGAAGTATTAAGTAATAGAGGCCCTAAAGATTTAAGAGAATTATGCCTAAGGTTAGGAGCACAAATGCTTAAAATAGGTGAAATAGAATCTGATATTACAAAGGGAAGAGAAATTCTAGAAGAGGTTCTTGCAAATGGAAAAGCTTTAGATAAGTTAAAAGAATTGGTTGTAAATCAAGGTGGAGATGTATCTGTAATAGAAGATACAAGTTTATTTACTATTGCTAGTATAAAACATGATGTAAAGGCTATAGAAGAAGGATATGTATATGAGTTAGATGCAGAAAAAGTAGGAATATCTTCATTAATAGCAGGAGCAGGAAGAGAAACTAAGGATGATACTATTGACTATGGTGCAGGAATAATACTTAAGAAAAAAATGGGGGATTATATTAATAAAGGAGATATAATTGCAACTATTTATACAAGTGATGAGAGTAAAATAAGTGAGTCAGAAAAGATGCTTTTATCAGCTTATATAGTAAAAGATGAAAAACCAAGAATAGAAGATATAATATATAAAATTATAGAATAGATATTAAATCTATGATTTCAATAATATTTTAAATATATAATTAGAAAATTAAACCTAAGTATTTAATGAATTTTAAAAGTGAAAAAGTGCATTATGTAGAATCAATTAATCAATATTTATGTCAATATTTTGATAATCTTTTAAAAATATCAAATATTTATTGAAAAAATTATCAAAAAATATATTATTTAAAAGTTTACTCTAGTATAATTAAATTAAATAGATATATAATAATTCTTGGAGGATAAAATTGTTAATTTATATAAATATGGCATGAGGAGAAATAAAATGGCAGTAACTATAGATGACATAGCTAAAAAAGCTGGCGTATCATCTGCAACTATTTCTAGAGTATTAAATAATTCTTCCTATGTTAAGGAAGAAACAAGAGAAAAAGTATTAAAGATTATAGCAGAAATGAATTATGTACCTAGTGCAATAGCAAGAAGTTTATCAAAAAGAGAGACAAGCACTATTGGAATAGTAGTTCCTGATATAACCAACTCTTATTTTGGGGAAATAATTAAGGGAATCAGTAGAATTGCAGAAGAAGTTGATTTAAACATAATATTATTTAATACTAACAATAATATAAAAAGTGAATTAAAAGCTTTAGAAGAAATTAAGAAGCATAGATTAAAAGGAGTTATTATGACTCCTGGTTTTGGAGATACAAAGTTTAAACATGAATTTATAGAAGCCATTAGAAGTATAAACATTCCAATAGTTTTAGTTTCAGCTGATTTAAACTATATTACTTTAAGTGGAGTATTTGTAGATGATATAGAGGGTGGATATTTAGCTACAAAGGCTTTAATAGAAAATGGTCATAATAAAATAGGAATAATAACAGGTATAATGAGTTCAAGCTCAGCATTAAATAGATTAACGGGATATAAAAGAGCCTTAAATGAAAATAATATTCCAATAGACTATAATTATATAAAAGAAGGAAAGTTTAAATTAGAAGAAGCATATAGGTTAACAAAGGACTTTTTAGAAATGGCAGACTCTCCAACAGCTATAATCGCATGTAGTAATAGAATGACATTAGGTGTAATTAAGGCATTAATTGAACAGAGGATAAAAATTCCTAATGATATTGCGTTAATAGGTTTTAATAAGATAGAGCTTATGGATACAGTAGGAATTAATCTATCATATATAGAAGATTCCCCTATGGAACTTGGAGAAGCCTCAATTAGTTTGCTTTTAGATATTTTTAAATCTAAAGAAGATAACTATGAAATAAAAAGAATAAATATTCCACCTAAGTTGATTTTGAGAGGATCAGAAATCAAGTTTTTAGAGGAAGAACTATAGAAGTAAGATAAAGTTTTAAATTTGTGCATTTCTTTGTAGTACAAAGATTGCTATATATTATTTTATGGAGGGATTATATATGAAAAAGAAGTTAATAGCACTAACACTTTCAGCTCTTATGGTAACAGGCTTAATTGGCTGTGGAAGTAAGGAAGAGGGAAAGGCAGAGACTAATAAAGATTTTAAAGTTGGTATGGTTACAGATGCAGGAACTATAGACGATAAGTCATTTAACCAAGGAACTTGGGAAGGTATATTAAAGGCTAAAGATGAATTAGGTATAGATAGTAACTATATTAAACCAGCAGGAACTACAGAAGCTGATTATATGAAAGAAATAGGTAATCTTTATGATACAGGATATAAATTTATAGTTACTCCTGGATTTAAATTTGAAACTGCAATCTTTGCTGCACAAGAAAAATATCCAGATGCAAAATTCGTTATTATTGATGGTTCACCAAACAATGGTAAAGAAGGAGATGCAAGACAAGCAAAAGTTGGAGAAAATTCAGTTGCTGTTTTCTTTGCAGAACATGAAGCAGGATTTGTAGCAGGTGTTGCAGCATCTCTTGAATTAAAAGAAGGAGAACTAGGATTTATAGGTGGTATGGAAATACCAGCAGTTCAAAAGTTTAACTGGGGATTCCAACAAGGTGTTAAATATGCTAATGACAATTTAGGAACTAAAATGAGTCTTAAAGCAGAAAACGTAGTTTATCAAGGATCATTTGATAATGTTGCAGCAGGACAACAATTAGCAGCTACTATGTATGACAATGGAGTAAAGGCTATATTTACAGCAGCTGGTGGAGTTGGTGTTGGAGCTATTAATGAAGCTAAAGCAAGAGCTACTGCTAAGAAGGAAGCTTGGATAATTGGTGTTGACGTTGACCAATATTCAGAAGGTGTTTATGATGGAGAAAAATCAATAATATTAACTTCTGCAATGAAGAAAATTGATACAGCAACATTTAATATAATCAAAGATGAATTAGATGGAAAATTCCCAGGTGGACAAACTTTAACTTTTGATGCAAAAACAGGTGGAGTAGGTATACCAGAAGAAAATCCAAATCTTTCTAAAGAAACTCAAGATAAGGTAGCAGAAGTATTTAATCAAATCAAAGATGGAAAGATAACAATATCTGACAAACAAGGGGATTTAATTAAGTAAATTATTTAAAAATTATCGCAGTATTTAAAAATAAATATATTTTTAATTTTTAAATATCTGCGATATTTTCTTATATTTATAAAAGTAGAAAGCGGTGAATTATATGGAATATGTAGTAGAGATGCTTAATATCCGAAAGGAGTTTCCAGGTATTGTAGCAAATGATAATATTACATTGCAGCTTAAAAAAGGAGAAATCCATGCTCTTTTAGGAGAAAATGGAGCAGGAAAATCTACATTAATGGGAATGCTATTTGGAATGTATAGTCCAGAAGCAGGAGTAATTAAAGTAAATGGAAAAGAAGTTAAAATTTCAAGTCCTAATGTAGCTAATGACTTAGGAATAGGTATGGTTCATCAGCATTTTAAATTAGTTGAAAACTTTACTGTAACTGAAAATATTATTTTAGGTTTAGAGCCAAAGAAATTTTTATCCATAGATATAAAAAGTGCAGCAAAAAAAATTGAGGAATTATCAAAGGCTTATGGGTTAAATGTTGATCCATATGCAAAAATTGAAGATATATCTGTTGGTATGCAACAACGTGTTGAAATATTAAAGATGCTTTACAGAAATGCAGAAGTATTAATATTTGATGAACCTACAGCAGTACTAACACCACAAGAAATTGAAGATTTAATAGGAATAATGAGAAACCTTATTAAGGAAGGTAAATCAATAATTTTAATAACACATAAACTAAAAGAAATTAAAGAAGCGGCTGATAGATGTACTGTAATTAGAAGAGGTAAGTACATTGGAACTGTTAATGTTAAAGAAACATCAGAAGCTGATATGGCTAAAATGATGGTTGGAAGGCAAGTATCCTTTAAAGTAGAAAAGAAGGAAGCTCATCCAGGTGAAGAAGTATTAAGATTAGAAAATGTATCAGTTAAAAATAATAAAAAAGTTCTAGGATTAAAGAATTTTAATTTAGAAGTAAGAAAAGGTGAAATAGTAGGTATAGCTGGAGTAGAAGGCAATGGACAAACAGAGTTAGTTGAAGCTATTACAGGTATGAGATCTATTGAAGAAGGAAGTATAACTTTCAATGGAAAAGATATTACAAAGGATTCTATAAGAAAAAGAATAGATGAAGGAATAGCTCATATTCCAGAAGATAGACATAAAAGAGGACTTATTTTAGATTATACATTAGAGGATAATTTAGTTCTTAAAACTTATAAGAATGAACCTTTTTCTAAAAATGGACTTATAAATAGAAATAAAATTTCAGAATATGCAAATGAAATTATAGATACTTTCGATGTAAGATCTGGAGAAGGCGGAAAGTCAATTGCTAGATCTCTATCAGGAGGTAATCAACAAAAAGGAATAATTGGACGTGAAATTCAATCAGATCCTGATTTATTAATAGCTGTTCAACCAACAAGAGGGCTAGATGTTGGATCAATAGAATACATACACAAAAGACTTGTTGAACAAAGAGATAATGGCAAGGCTGTACTTTTAGTATCTCTTGAATTAGATGAGATATTAAATGTTTCAGATAGAATTGCCATAGTAAATAATGGTGAACTTATTGGAGTAGTTAATGCCTCTGAAACAGATGAAAATGAAGTCGGATTAATGATGGCTGGAATAAAGAGAGGTGAAAGTTAATGGGAAAAGATCAAGGTATAAAATCCATAATGGCTGTAATACTTGGACTTATAGCTGGGGCCTTATTAATGCTTGTTATGGGATTTAACCCTGTTGAAGGATATAAATATTTATTCCAAGGTGGACTAAAAAACTTAGAAAGAATAGGAAATACTATTGCTACAGCTACACCTTTGATGCTTACAGGACTTTCAGTAGCTTTTGCATTTAAAACAGGGCTATTTAATATAGGAACTCCTGGACAAATGCTATTTGGAGGATTTTGTTCAATAGCTGTTGGATTATCTTTAGATTTACCTAAGATAATATTAGTTCCAATAGTTATTATAGCAGGTATCATAGGAGGAGCTTTATGGGCAACAGTTCCAGGAATTTTAAAGGCTAAATTTAACGTACATGAAGTTGTATCATCTATAATGATGAACTGGACAGCAT
>OGSQ01000261.1_pt1 | contig 29177 bp, 24 predicted proteins | sample 1573921 | NCBI WGS metagenome assembly OGSQ01 (sample SAMN03295832, study PRJEB24534) | human gut metagenome | isolation source: fecal sample 7 from infant 4 | host: Homo sapiens | place: USA: Pittsburgh, PA | collected 2014-07 | reverse complement strand
TATTTATATATTATTGTAATTATCAATAATTGTAAAGCTTCGTATAACCCTAATAATATGGTTTAGGGGTCTCTACCAAGGACCAATAATTCTTGATTACGAAGAAGTCACTTTGCGTGATTTCTTCGTAATCAAGTTTTTTTTATACAAAATTACAATTTTTCTGGTTCCTTAGGTGTAAATTAATAATTATATTTATTAAGGAGTAATGTTATGGATATAAAAAAAATACCAAAGATAGAATTACATTGTCATTTAGACGGTAGCCTAAGAATAGAAACAGCTGTAGAATTGGCAAAGAAAGAAAAAATAGAAATTGAGAGTTATAGATATGAGTATGTTAAAGAACTTTTATCTATTGGAGAAGAGTGTACTTCATTAGATGATTATTTAACTAAATTCTATTTACCTAATTCCCTTATGCAAAGTTCTGAGAATTTGGAGAGAATTGCTTATGAATTATTAGAAGATGCATCAAAAGAAAATATTAAATATATGGAGGTTAGATTTGCTCCAATATTACATACGCAGAAGGGTCTTACATTGAAAGAAGTAATAAAAGCTGTAGTAGATGGAGTTAAGAAGGCTGAATTAGATTTTGATATTAAGGGTAATGTTATAATTTCATGTATGAGAAGTATGAGTTTAGATCACGTATATGATTCTATAGAAGCAGGTAAGGAATTTATAGGACAAGGTGTTATTGCTATTGATTTAGCAGCTGTTGAAAATAAAGGCTTTGCAGTAGATTATGTCGATGCTATGAATTTAGCTAGAGAATATGGATATAAAGTTACTATTCATGCTGGTGAAACAGGCTTTGCAGAAAATGTTATTGATGCAATAAACTTATTAGGAGCTGAAAGAATAGGGCATGGATTTTATATTTATAAAAGTAAAGAAGCCTATGATTTAGTAAAAGAAAAGGGAGTTACTTTAGAGGTTTGTCCTAAAAGTAATATTGATACTAAAGCTGTAGATTCATATAAGAATCATCCATTTTATAAATATTATAAAGATGGTATCAATATTTCTATAAGTACTGATAATAGAACAGTTTCTAATATAACATTATCTAAAGAATTAGAAAATATTTTTAATAATTTTAACTTAACTTTAGATGAGTATAATGATATTTATTGTAGAAGTGTAAAATCAGCTTTTTGTGATGATCAAACTAAAGAGTGGTTATTAACATTTGGTAATTAGAATATTTATTTTGAATAGTTTGTAGTTAATCTAACATAAAATATAATCTAATCTAAATATTTTATTGGAGGAATTAAATTGAACTGCAAAAAACTTTTAAAATACGAGATAGCTGGTATATTTATAATATTTTTATTTGGAGTACTTTGGCATCAGTTATATGATATCTTAGGACAAAATTTTATAGTTGGATTAATAGCCCCTGTAAACGAAAGTATGTGGGAGCATTGGAAAATAGGATTTTTTCCAATAATAATTTACTCAATTATAGAGTATATATTTGTTAAAGATGAAGCAAGGAACTTTTTATTTAGTAAATTTGTTTCAATTATTGTATTTGAAATAGTTTGTTTTTCTTTAACTGCAATTTGGCATTATTTATTCAAAGACTCACCAGAAACTTTGAACTTAATAATTGATATAGCTTTATATTTTATAGGTATAGTATTTGGACAAATAGCAGGATATTATATAGCTTGCAAAACTAATTACAAAAAAGCACTTTTTTATTTTGCAATCCTTGGAATGCTTATTCACATAATAGTATTTTTTATATTTACTATTAATCCACCTAAGTATGATTATTTTAAAGATAGTACTACAGGTGAATATGGGATTTTTAATACTAAATCTTAAGAGTGTATATTATATTTTAAGTTTATAAATTATTGTTTATATTTTGAAATAGTAGGATAAACTAATTTTAATAAATTTTAGAATGGAGAATATTTATGGAAATTAGACTTGGATATGTTGCTATTTCAAATGTACTAGGAAAGAAAGTCACTAGCTCTAGCACAGTGACTTTTTCAAATTATTCAAAAATTACAACTGAAGAAAAAAGATTAGAAAAGTTAAAAAATGTTGCCCTATCTAATCTTATAGCTCTAGAAGAGTTATTAAAATATAATATTAAGAATAATATTCACTTTTATAGAATAACTTCAGCTTTAATTCCTTTAGTGACACATCCTGATGTTGGATACTGGGGACATAGAGAAATTTATAAAAAAGATTTTAAGTACATAGGAAAACTTATAAGGGATTCTAATATGAGAGTAGATACTCATCCTGATGAATTCAATGTAATAAACAGTAATAATCCTCAAGTAGTAGAAAATACAGAAATTAATTTAAGCAGACAAGTAGAATGGTTTGAGGATATGGACTATAAAGATGGAAAAATGGTTATTCATGTTGGAGGAGCTACTGGCGGTAAAGAAAAAGCAATAAAAAGATTTATTGATAACTTCTCAAAAATGTCGAGCTTAATAAAGAAAAGACTTATGATTGAAAATGATGATAAGACTTACACTGCTAAAGAAACATTACAGTTATGCAAACTTATAAATATTCCCATGGTTTTAGATATCCATCACCATAATTGTAATAATGAAGGTAATGAAATAACAGAAATATTAGAAGATATACTTAATACCTGGAATAATGAAGATTTACCACCTAAAATGCATTTTTCATCGCCTAAAGATTCAAATTTAGTAGATAAAGTTGATAAAAAGCATTCAGACTTTATTAATGCCTCAGATTTCATAAATTTTATAGAAAAGTTAAGACCCTTTAATAGGAATGTTGATGTAATGCTAGAATGCAAAGAAAAGGATGTAGCTTTATTTAAATTAGTTAAGGATATACAAGAAATAAATTCAAAGATAAAATGGAAAGATGAAACAACAATAATATTATAAAGTTATTAGAATTTTGCTATAGATAATGTTTTTCTATAGCTTTTTTTATATTCACTTAAAATCAATTGATATTATAAAAAAACTTTTTTAGATAGAATATATTGAATTTTTTAAATAATATAATGTTTTATAATGAAGAGTTGTTATAGTCTGGCTGATTATTTTTTGTTTTTTTCTTATTTGTTACATTTAACATATTAATATATAATTATTGTATTAAAAAAGAATAAATATAGTATAGAGGTATAAATATGACTTTGGAAAAGAAAATCACAAGACTTACAATTGGTATTTTTATTACAATAATGTTGATTATAAGCATTTTTTCTATAGCTATTATAAATAGTAAAGTATCTGAAGCAATAGGAAAAAGTCTTACAGATACGGCTTTTGTAGTGGCTGCAAATCCCATGATTCAGAAGGAATTAGCTGATAAAGGAGATCCAACACATTTAAAAGTCCAAAACTTTGCGGAAAGAGTAAGGCTAAAAACAGGATTATTATTTATAACAGTAATGGATCAAGATGGAATAAGATACTCTCATCCAATTCCTGAGAATCTTGGTAGAAGGTTTTTAGGAGGAGATGAAAAGCTTGTTTTAACTGAAGGTGAGACATATGTATCGGAAGGTGAAGGACATTTAGGGAAATCTGTAAGAGCCTTTGTTCCAGTGCATAAAGATGGTGTACAAGTTGGGGCTGTAGCTGTAGGAATGTTAAAAAGAGATTTAAGAGGTGAGGTTAAGGAATATATAATAGGATTAATACCCGTATTTATAGGAGTTTTAATAGTTATAATTTTTTTAGCAAAGAAATTAGCTACTAATATAAAAGGAGATATTTATGGACTAGAGCCAGAAGAAATAGCTATTCAACTAAGAGAGAAAGAATCTATTATTAATAATATAGAAGAAGGATTAATAGCAATAAATAGTTCAGGATATATTACAGTAATAAATGATAAAGCTTTTGAAATACTTAATATAAATTCAAAGGATAAAATAGATGATAAAGTAACTAATTTACTATTTGAAGTTATGTATAGAAGGAGCAGGATATTCAATAAGGAAATAAGATTAGATAACAATATAATAATCATGGGGAATTTCTATAGTATAGTTGGTGAGTATGGTAAGGTAGTAGGAGCAATTGCTAGCTTTCAGGACTTTACAAGGGTTCATAATATGGCTGAGGAATTAACAGGAGTAAAGGAATTAACTTGGAATTTAAGAGCTCAAAATCATGAGTTTATGAATAAATTACATACAATAGCAGGATTATTACAATTAAATGAAACAGAAGAAGCTTTAGAGTATATATTTCATACTACAGAAAGTAGAGGTATAATTACTGATAATTTAAGTAAAATAAAGGAACTTTCAATACAGGGATTATTATTTTCTAAATATAATAGAGCTGATGAGATGAAAATAAAATTTGAGATTGATGAAAAATCATATTTAAAATCTCTTCCTGATTATATAAGGGTACAAGATATATTAACTATTATAGGAAACCTCCTAGAAAATTCAATTGAAGAACTTAGGACAAAAGAAAATGGATATATATATATTGGAATATTCCAAGAAGAAAATATAAAAATAATAGTTAAAAATAATGGAAGCAAAATTGATGATACTATTAAAGAAAAAATGTTTAATAGAGGATTTAGTACAAAAGGAAATTTCAGAGGACTTGGCTTATATAATGTAAAAAATATTATAGAATCATTAAATGGAAATTTAAAATTAACTTCAGATAAAATTACGACATGGGAGGTAGAAATATAACAATGAATAATATTAAGGTTTTTATTGTTGAAGATGACCCGATGGTAAAGGAAATAAATACAAGGTTTTTAGAAAAGCTTGAGGGATTTAAAGTTGTAGGAGATGCAAGTAGCATAGAAGAAGCAAAAGATAAAATTATTAAAGCTAAGGCTGATTTAATTTTATTAGATATCTTTTTGCCTGATGGAAAAGGTATAGACTTATTAAAATGGATAAGAGTTAATGAAGTTGATGTAGATACTATTTTAATTACAGCAGATAAATGTAAGGCTTCAGTTGATGATGCTTTCAAATATGGTGCTATTGACTACTTAATAAAGCCATTTAAATTCGAGAGATTTAAAGAAGCTCTATATAATTATAGAAGCAGATTTATAGAATTAAGAAAAGTAGATAATATGAATCAGGATTATATAGATCAATACATATTAAAGATTAATACAAATTTTATAGAGGAAGAAGTACAAGAAAAAGAATTGTGCAAGGGGTTAAGTTTAAAAACATATAACAAAATAATAGACTATATGAATCAAAAATATGAAGAATATTTGACTGCAGAGGAGATAGCACAAGGAAGTGGTCTTGCTAGAGTAACTGCAAGAAGATATTTAGAAAAGATGTCTAAAGAAGGTAAAGTGGAAATAAATCAGGAGTATGGAAAAATTGGTAGGCCAACAAACTATTATATTCTTAAAAAATAAGACCAAAAAGACCAAAATAAACAATAAGACCACAATATTGATAGTTTATTAATTAACAAATATACTAATGCTGTAAATAACTTAAGATTAAGGGGAGATAGTTAAATGAAAAAGAGAGCTTTAGCATTAGTAATGTCAGCTTTAATTTTAATTCCAACAGCTTTAGTTGGTTGTAGTGGAAAGAAAGAAACTGCTGATATAGTTGTAATAGGAGCAGGTGGTGCAGGATTATCTGCAGCTGTACAAGCTAAACAAGATGGTATAGAAAACGTTGTTGTTCTAGAAAAAATGCCAATGGTAGGTGGTAACACAAATAGAGCTACTGGTGGTTTAAATGCAGCAGAAACAGAACAACAAAAAGCAAAAGGAATAGAAGATTCTATTCAAACTATGTATGATGATACTATGAAGGGTGGATATGATAAAAATAACCCAGAATTAGTAGAAAAGCTATCTAAAGAAGCAAAGGATTCAGTTGCATGGCTAACTGATTTAGGAGCAGATTTATCAGATGTTGGTAGAATGGCAGGAGCTACAAATTATAGAACTCACAGACCAACAGGGGGAGCAGCTGTAGGAGCTCATTTAGTTGATACACTAAAGACAGCAGCTGAAAAAGAAGAAGTTGATTTAAGATTATGGAATGAAGCAAAGGAAATAGTTTTAGATAAAGATGGTAATGTTTCAGGGGTGAAAGTTACAGATAAAGAGGGAAAAGAATATACTATAAATACAAAAGCAGTAGTTATTGCTGCAGGGGGATTCTCAGCTAATCAAGAAATGGTAGTTAGCTACAAAGAAGATTTAAAAGGATTTGCTACAACTAATCATAACGGAGCTACTGGAGATGGTATAGTTCTAGGAGAAAATGTTGGTGCAGATTTAGTAGATATGAAGGAAATTCAAACTCATCCAACAGTTGTTCCAGAAAAGGCTGTAATGGTAACAGAAGCTGTAAGAGGTAATGGAGCAATTCTTATTAATAAAGATGGTAAGAGATTTACAAATGAATTATTTACAAGAGATGTAGTTTCAAAGGCTATATTAGAGCAAAAAGATGGAGTAGCTTATCTTTTCTTTGATGAAGGATTAAGAAATAGTTTAAAAGCTACTGAAGAGTACTTCAACATGGGATTAGTAACAGAAGCTGATTCAGTAGAAGAACTAGCAGAAAAATTATCAATAGATAAAAATACTATGGTTGAAACAATTAATAAGTATAATGAAGCAGTAGTTGCAAAAACAGATGCAGAATTTAATAGAGAAGACCTTCCAAGACAATTAAATGAAGGAAAAGTATATGCAATTCCTGTAACTCCAGCTGTTCACCATACAATGGGTGGATTAAAAATAAATACAAATGCTGAAGTTATAAATAAAGATGGTAATGTAATTCCAGGATTATTTGCAGCAGGAGAAGTAACTGGAGGAGTTCATGGTGGAAATAGATTAGGTGGAAACGCATTAGCTGATATAGTTACTTTTGGTAGAACTGCAGGAAAAAATGCAGCAACATTTATTAAATAGGATTTAATTGTAGGAGGAGTAAGAAATGAAGAAAATAACTGCAATATTAAGTACAATAGTATTATCTGCCACTGTTCTAGTTGGCTGTGGTGGTGGAAAATACACTGATGGAACATATACTGGTGAAGGACAAGGAGCTTCTGGCATAATAAAAGTGGAAGTTAAGGTTGAAAAAGGAAATATATCAGAAGTTAATTTAGTTGAACATAACGAAACTAAGACTTTAGTTGATGGAGTTAAGGATAATTTAGTTCCAGAAATAATTGAAAAACAAAGCACTGAAGGCGTTGAAGCTATATCAGGAGCAACGAATTCATCAAACGGTGTAATAGAAGCTGTTAATAAAGCTTTAGAGTCAGCATCTAAATAGAAATTAGCTCTTAAACTTTTTAAATATATTATTCTAAAACCCCCTATTTTTAATAGGGGGTTTTTCAACAATCTGGGAGAGTTAGGATTATCATAGCTCTCTTTAATATACAATTTCTTATATTTGTGCAGACTCAGTAGAAGAAATAATTTCATTTAATTTAACTATAAGATGTAAAGAGGATATTGAAACTATTTATTTCTAATTTTCTGATTCTCAAGGTAATTATAATTCTTTAGTCATATTTTAATAACTAAAGGAGTATTTTTTATATTAATAGGCAAACTATATTTACAAAAGAACATATGTTTGCTATACTTAAAATAAGAATTTCCATGGGAGGGATATCCTTGAAAGTTGTGGCTAAACCAATTAAAATGATAGCTTGGTTTAATGAAGATGGTTCCATTAATCCAATTAAATTTAAAATAGAAGAGGACGGGGCTAAAGTAATTAAGATAAATAAGATACTAAAAAGAGATAAGGAAAAACTGGCAGGGAACATTATGGAGAAGTTTGTTTGCAGTTCCTCTATAAATGGTATAGAAATAATATTTGAAATTAAATATGATGCTAAGAGTTATAAATGGATATTATTTAAAATGTAAGTTAAGTCCTATAGTTTATAGTAATTTTAATCTGTAAGGTATAAATTATTTTCAAGATATTATTAGTAAGTTATAAAACTACAATTTTACACCTTGCTTTGATGATATTTAAATTACTTTCAATGCATTAAAAAAGTACAATTTTGTAGTAGATAAAATAAGACAAAGATGTATTTGGTTATGAACTTTAAAAGTAAGTATTATAAAGTGAAATAATGGGAAGTGAATGAATTTGAGTGATAGGATTATTTTTCATATAGATGTAAATTCAGCCTACCTATCTTGGACTGCTATAAGAATGCTTCAACTTGGAGAAATAGAAGAAGATATTAGAGAAATTCCATCAATAGTTGGTGGAAGTACTGATGATAGGCATGGAATAGTACTTGCTAAATCTATTCCAGCTAAAAAATTTAATATTAAAACTGGAGAGCCTATTATAGATGCCTTAAAGAAATGCCCTAGTTTAAAGATTTTTAGACCTAATTATAGGCTCTATATGGACTGTAGTAATGCTATGTATAACTTGCTTTATGAGTATTCTCCTAAGATACAAAGATATTCTGTAGATGAAGTATTTATGGATATGAGTCATTTTAAAGAAAATTATATGGAAAAAGCTGAAGAAATAAAACTTAGAATAAAAAGAGAACTAGGCTTTAATGTTAATATTGGTATAAGTACAAATAAGCTTTTATCTAAAATGGCAAGTGACTTTGAACCAAAGAATTCTATTCAAACATTATTTAAAGAAGAAATAGAAGATAAGATGTGGCCTTTACCTGTAGAGGATTTATTTATGGTAGGTAGGGCTACCAAAAGAAAGTTAGATAAGCTTAATATAAATACAATAGGAGAGCTTGCAAACTTTGACTTAAAACTATTATGTAGTGTATTTAAAAGTCATGGAACTACCATATATAACTATGCAAATGGAAATGAAGATTCCGCAGTTAGAAAATATAACTATATAGAAGTAAAAGGAATAGGAAACTCTACAACTATAGCCTGGGATGTAACTACTAGAGAAGAAGCCTTAAAAATTATATTATCATTAACAGAATCAGTTGCTAATAGATTAAGAAATAATAATAGTTTATGTAAGTTAGTTGCTATTTCTATAAAGGGATTTAACTTCGAAAGATATATTCATCAAAGATCGTTAGAAAACTATACTGACTTAACAGAAGAAATATTTAAAGAACTTACTATTGCCTTTGATGAAGTTCGGAGAGGAGAGCCTATAAGGCAATTAGGAGTTAGAGTAAGTAAATTATGTAGTAATGAATTTTTTCAATGTTCTCTCTTTGATAATAAAAGGGTAGAGAAACAAAGGGCATTAGATAAAGCTATAGACTCTATAAGAGAGCGATATGGCAATAATTCAATAATTAGATCTACCTTCCTTCATTCAGGTATAAAATCAATTAATGGTGGTAATGGGGAAGATGATTATCCTATGATGGGAAGTTTATTATAAAAGTGCTTTCTTAAAATTATAACTGTAATTTTAAGATATAGCACTTTTTTTGATAAATTTCAGAGTATAATTAATTTTATGTTGAAAGTGTTTTTTATATAAAGATAGTATTATAAGTTATTAATCATTTGAAATTATACGATAAGAAGACTAAAAAAAATTTATGAACTCTATTTTATAAAAATAGTACAAGTTTATAAAAAAAGTGCAAATTACATAATTATATTTAGTGAAAAATGCAAAAAAATTAATATAATTAACACAATAAAGTGCTAAAGATGTCATGGATATATATGTTAAAATATTAATTGTAAAGCATTACAAATAGAATAAAGGGGAGAATGAAAATGAGATTTAAAAAGTTATTATCAATTTTAATGGCATCTACTTTAACTTTAGGATTAGCTGCTTGTGGGAATAATGATAATGGAGCTTCTTCAGGTGATACAACTACAGGAGGCAATGACAAAATAACAATATGGGCTTGGGATGAGTCATTTAATATAGTAGCAGCAAATCAAGCTAAGGAGATATATTCAAAGGATAATCCAGATGTTGAAGTTGAGGTTGTAACAATGTCACAAGATGATATTGTAGCAAAACTTAATACAAGCCTTTCTTCAGGATCATATGAAGGTCTTCCAAATGTAGTTTTAATAGAAGATTATAAAATACAAGGATATCTTCAAGCATATCAAGATGAGTTTGCAGATTTATCATCTGTAGCAAAAGCAAGTGATTTTGCTGATTATAAAACAGGAGTAAATGTTGTAGACGGTAAATTATATGGTATTCCTTTTGATAGTGGAGTTGCAGCAACTTTCTATAGAGTTGATTTAATAGAGCAAGCTGGATACACAAAAGAGGACATGCAAGATTTAACTTGGGAAAAGTATATTGAAATAGGTAAAGCTGTTAAAGAAAAGACTGGAGTTGCAATGTGTACTTTAGACCCAAGTGATATAGGCCAAATTAGAATGATGTTACAAAGTTCAGGTGCATGGTATACAGGAAAAAATGGTGAAGTTACTATAGCTGATAATCAAGCTTTAAAAGATGCGATAAAAGTATATAAAGATTTAACTGAAGCAGGAATTACAAAGCAAGTTGCTGAATGGGATCAATTCGTAGGTGCTTTCAATAACGGTGAGGTTGCTAGTGTTGTAACTGGATGTTGGATTGCTCCTTCAATTAAGAAAGCTGAAGATCAAAGTGGTAAATGGGCAATAGCTTCATTCCCAAGAATGGAAAGCAACTCAAGTTCTGTAAATGCATCTTCAATTGGTGGTGCTGGTTGGTATGTACTTAAAAATGTTGGAAATACAGAAGCTGCTGTAGACTTTGTTGGTAAAACTTTTGCTTCAAATACAGATTTAATGAATAAATTAGTAGAGTCAATAAATTTAGTAAGTACATTAAATGAAGCTGCAGGTGCTTCAAACTATAATAAAGGTGATGAATATTTTGGTGGACAAGAAGTCTTTAAGGATTTAGCAGAATGGACATCAGAAGTACCTTCAGTAAACTATGGATTACACACTTATGCAATTGAAGATATTATGACAGAAGCTTTGCAAGCAATTCTTCAAGGTGCTGATGTAGATGAGACATTAAAAAATTTCCAAGGACAAATTGAGGCCGCTGTAGCACAATAATAAGCTGTTTTAACTAAGAAACCATTTACTAAGGTCTAGAGTAGTAAATGGTTCTTTATATAAGGAGGAATATATGAAGAGTAATGGAAAAAGTACTAAATTAAATTATAAATTAAATAAAACAGCGTGGCTATTTATTATACCGAGTATATTCTTAATAGTTACATTTGTATTTTATCCTATGGTGCAAGCTTTTATAACTTCATTACAAGGTGGAATGGGGAATAATTTAAACTTCGTAGGATTAGATAATTATAAGAGATTATTAACTGATTCAACATTTAGAAAAGCTTTATTCAATACGGTATTATACTTAATTATTCAAGTTCCTATAATGATTATACTTGCACTTGCAATATCTGCAATGTTAAATGATAAAAGATTAAAGGCTAGGGGCTTTTTTAGGACAGCAATTTTCTTACCTTGTGTTACATCATTAGTAGCTTATTCAATAGTATTTAAAAGTTTATTTGCGACAGATGGTTTTATAAATGCATTTTTAATGAATATAAACTTAATTTCTGAACCAATTTCTTGGATAACACATCCTGTTTGGGCAAAAGTATTAATTATAATTGCAATAACTTGGAGATGGACAGGTTATAATATGGTGTTCTATTTAGCTGGTATGCAATCTATAGATGATTCTATATACGAAGCAGCTGATATAGATGGAGCTAGTGCTTTTGTAAAATTTAAAACTATTACTCTTCCTCTTTTAAAACCAATAATATTATTTACAACTATAAATTCTACTATAGGAACATTACAGCTATTTGATGAAGTTGCAAATATAACAGGGGGAGGACCTGCTAACGCAACTGTTACTATATCTCAATATATTTACAACTTATTATTTAAGTACTCACCTAATTTTGGATATGCAGCAGCAGTTTCTTACGTAATACTTTTCCTTATAGTAATATTATCATTTATTCAATTAAAGGCAGGAGGGGATAATAATGAATAATAAAATGAAAATGGTAAGTATTTTTAAATATATAATATTAAGTGTAATATCATTTATATCAATTTTCCCGTTTATTTGGATGGTTATAGCAATTACTAATAAATCAGTAGATATCACTAATGGAACATTGATACCTGGAGGATATTTTTTTGAAAATTTAAAAAAACTTCTAGCTTCTGATTTGAAGTATGCTACAGCATTTAAGAACTCATTAGTTATATCTGTTGTAACTACAACTTTTGCTATGATTGTTTCATCAGCTGCTGGATATGCATTTGAAGTTTATAAGACAAAAACTAGAGATAGAATATTTAATTTTATTCTTTTATCAATGATGATTCCTTTTGCAGCGTTAATAGTACCTTTATTTAGAATGTTTAGTAAGTTTAGTACTATAGGTGCCTTAAAAGGTATATCATTAAACACTCATGGAGCGGTAATTGTGATTTCAGTAGCCACAGCATTTTTAATATTTTTCTTCAGGCAAAATACTAAAACCTTTCCAAAGGATTTAATTGAAGCTGCTCGTATTGATGGATTAGGTGAGTTTAGTATATTCTTTAGAATATTTATGCCAACAATGAAGTCTACTTACGCTGCAGCTATAATAGTAACATTTATGTCAAGCTGGAACAGTTATATGTGGCCGTTAATATCTTTACAGTCAACTGATAAGAGAACCTTACCTTTAGTAATTTCAGCCTTAGGTTCATCATATACTCCAGATTACGGTATGATTATGATGGCAGTTGTAATTGCAACATTACCAACAGCATTAATATTCTTCTTAATGCAAAAGCACTTTGTAGCAGGAATGACTGGATCAGTAAAAGGTTAAAGTGGAGAGATTATTAAAAAAAGGAGAGAGCAGAAATGATAAAGACAGCAAGTATAGAATGGTTAGATAACCCAGAAGTATTTAGAGTGAATAGAGTAGATGCACATTCAGATCATTTATATTATGAAAATAAAGAGGATATTAAATTAGGATATGATATGCCTTTAAGGCAATCTTTAAATGGAAAGTGGAGATTTTCATATGCAGTAAATCAAGATACTAGAATTAAAGATTTTTATAAAGAAGATTATGACTGCAGTAGTTTTGATTATATAGAGGTACCTGGACATATTCAGTTACAGGGATATGATAAATGTCAGTATATAAATACAATGTATCCTTGGGATGGTCACGACGAGCTTAGACCACCTCATATATCAAAGACTTATAATCCTGTAGGAAGCTATGTTAAGTACTTTACGGTAAAAGAAGAACTGAAAAATAAGAAAACATTTATTTCTTTCCAAGGAGTAGAAACTGCTTTTTATGTATGGTTAAATGGAGAGTTTGTAGGATATAGTGAAGATTCATTTACACCATCAGAGTTTGATATTACTGAGTATCTAAAGGATGCAGAAAATAAGCTAGCTGTAGAAGTATATAAAAGAAGTAGTGCTAGCTGGTTAGAGGACCAAGATTTTTGGAGATTCTCAGGTATATTTAGAGATGTTTATCTTTATTCAGTGCCAGAGTGTCACGTTGAAAATATGTTTGCAAAGGCTGTATTAGATGATTCTTATACTAAAGGAATATTAAACTTAGATTTAAATATTAAATTTAATAAAGAGTGTTTTGTAAATATATATTTAGACGATAAAGAGGGAAATTCAATATGCTCTTTAGATAAAGTAAAGGCAGAAGAAAGTTTAAGTAAAGAGATTATTTTAGATAAAGTAAATCCATGGAGTGCAGAATCACCTTATTTATATAATTTATATATTGAATTAGTTGATTCAAATAATAATTTACTAGAAATAGTTAAGCAGAAGGTTGGATTTAAAAGATTTGAGCTAAAAAATAATATAATGCATTTAAATGGTAAGAGAATAGTATTTAAAGGGGTAAATAGGCATGAATTTAATTGTCAAAAAGGACGTGCTATAACAAAGGAAGACATGTTATGGGATATTAAATTCATAAAACAAAATAACATTAATTCAGTAAGAACTTCACATTATCCTAATAGTTCAATGTGGTATGATTTATGTGATGAGTACGGTATATATTTAATAGATGAGGCTAATTTAGAAAGTCATGGTTCATGGCAGAAGATGGGGGCGTGTGAACCTTCATGGAATGTACCAGGCTCTATACCAGAATGGAAAGAGGCTGTTTTAGATAGAGCTGAATCGATGTTTGAAAGAGATAAAAACCATCCATCAATATTAATCTGGTCTTGTGGTAATGAATCTTATGCGGGGACAAATATTTTGGAGATGACTAAGTATTTTCATAAGAAAGATGATAGTCGTTTAGTTCATTATGAAGGAGTGTTCTGGAATAGGGACTTTGATGAGATAAGTGATATGGAAAGTAGGATGTATGCAAAGCCAGCAGATATAGAGGAATATTTAAAAAATAATCCTAAAAAGCCATATATTAGCTGTGAGTATATGCATGCTATGGGTAACTCTTGTGGGGGATTAAATTTATATACTGAACTAGAAGATAAGTATGATATGTATCAAGGTGGATTTATATGGGATTATATAGATCAGGCAATAGAAATCACTGATGCAAATGGACTAAAGAAATTAGTTTATGGTGGAGACTTTGACGATAGAGCAACTGATTATTGTTTCTGTACTGATGGAATAATTTATGCAGATAGAACTATATCACCTAAAGTTCAAGAGGTAAAGCATTTATTTTCAAATGTAAAATTAAAACCAAACAATAAAGGATTTAATATAAAGAATAATAACTTATTTACTGGAACTTCTGAATATGAATTTGTATTCTATATAAAGCATGAAGATAATAGAATTTTTGAAAAAATTATCTTAGAAAATGTTGAAGCAGGGGCTGAAAAATTTGTATTAGTAGAATGTCCAGAACTTGAAAAAAATGGAGGATTTACTTATAATGTATCTATGAGATTAAGAGAAGAGACTTTATGGGCAGCAAGAGGGCATGAAGTAGCATTTGGACAAACTATCATTAATAAGTTAGAAGAATTAGATAATAAGAATTGTGAAGATAAATTTGAAGTAGTACATGGTGATGTTAATATTGGAGTTAAGGGTAAAGATTTTAGTATGATGTTTTCTAAACAAGAGGCAGGACTAATATCACTTCGTTATACTGATAAAGAGTATATCACAAGAGCACCTAGGACATCTTTCTTTAGGGCAACTACAGATAATGATAGGGGTAATGGACATGACTTTAGATGTGCACAATGGCAAATTGCTGGACTACATCAAAGAGCAGTTGATTTTAAGTTAGATGAGCAAAAAAATAAAGTAACATTGGAATATACTTTTGTAATGCCAACAGCAGTTCAAACTACAAATAAAGTTATATATACTGTTACATCTGATGGTTCAATAAATATAAGATTGAAATATACTGGTGTTGAAGGTATGGCTGAAATCCCTCTATATGGTATGGAATTTAAGCTAAAAAAAGAACTAAATATATTTAAGTATTATGGATTAGGACCAGAGGAAAATTATATAGATCGTAATGAAGGTGCTAGACTTGATGTATTTAAAAGTACAGCAAGTGATAATATGTCAAAATATCTAATTCCTCAAGAGTGTGGAAATAGAACAGAAGTTAGATGGGTTGAGGTAACTAATGATAATGGGGAAGGATTATGCTTTAAATATAATGATAAGCCATTTGAATTAAGTGTATTACCATATAGTGCATATGAAATTGAAAATGCAATGCATATTGATGAATTACCTAATGTTAATTATACATGGGTACGTATAATAGCAAAGCAGATGGGAGTAGGTGGAGATGATAGCTGGGGAGCTCCAGTCCATGATCAATATTTAATACCATCTAATGAAGATATTGATTTAAGTTTTACTATAACTAAGACCCAAAATATCTGATTTGATTGGTGGAGAGTTACACCTAGGAATGCATGTGAGTAGTGAGTTTCATTAAAAAAGCATAGATTATAATAACAATCTGTAAAGGGTGGATAGTATGGGAAAGTACTGTAAGGTATTAATTGTAGAAGATGAATTTATTATGCGTCAAGGAATTAAGCACATGATAAATTGGGAGAGTGAAGGTTTTACAATAGTTGGAGAATCAACGAATGGGAAAGAAGCATTAGATATAATTGAGGAAGTTAAACCCAATATTATTATATCTGATATAGTAATGCCTATATTGGACGGAGTTGATTTTTCGAAAATAGTACAGAAAAAGTATCCAGAAATACAGATTGTTATTCTTAGTAGTTATGATAAATTTGAGTACGTAAAAAACACTTTATTGAGCGGAGCAGTGGATTATGTTTTAAAGCCAACACTGACTCCCTCTAATTTGATTATAACTCTAAAAAAAGCTGTAAATAGAATTCCAGGGATGAAGCTGATGAAAAATGATGAGGAATATTATCATACCTTAATTGAAAAATATATTCTAGGTTATGAAAACGTATTAGATGAGAAAAGGTTTGTAAATCTTTTTCATCATAGCTGCTTTAGAATATTAGGAATAGATATAAAAAGCTTACATGGAAAAAATGAAGAGTGGATTCAAGACATTATAGGAAAGTTAGATGAGTTTTTCCAATGTAACAAAGAGTATATAAATATAAATACATTAATAAATGATAGGATTTTATTTTATACAATAAATTACAAATTAAGTGATGATAAGGATATAGTTAATAAAATAGAAAAGTTTATAAATAATGATATATGGAATAATGACAATATATTTTTTGTAATTACTGAAAAATTTAATAATATATCAGATATAAAAAATATATATAATGATAGGTTTATTCCATTTGTAGGACAAAAATTTTATTACAAAAATGTACCTTTATTATGTACAGAAAATTCTATTAAAGAGAAAAGTAAAAAATTTAATTTTGATAAATTTTATAATGAAATAAAAATAAAAGATTTTGAATTAGCAATTACTAAAATTGAGAATTATATAGATTATGCAATATTAAATAAAATGAATGAGCAAAAGTTAAAAAGTTTGATAAAGAATTTAATTTATATTATTCTCGTTAGTATTGAAGAGTATTGTAATAATACAGATGAATTAAGGGATAAGTACTTTAATATGATAGAAGAAGTCTTATATAGTACAGATTTTACTAAAGCTACTGAAGGTATTTTTAAAGAGCTAAAAATTATTCTATCAGACAATTTCGATGAAGAAGATAGTATAAAAAATATAATTGAATATATAAATAGCAACTATGCAACTTACTTAGACTTAGGAGCTATTTCACAGAAGTTTAATTTTAATTATAGTTATTTATCTTCATATTTTAGTAACCATTGTAAGGAAGGTTTTTCAGAATATCTAAATAAAATAAGAGTTGAAAAGGCTTGTGAATTACTTAAGGATAATAAACATTATGTATCTGAAATTAGTAGTATGGTAGGGTATTCAGACCATAGTTATTTCTGTAGGGTATTTAAGAAGATTACGGGATACACTCCAAGCAGTTACCGTAGATTGAAGATACTTATGGAGGATAAAAGTGATAAGTAATATATTAAGAAAAAATAGTTTGTTCTTTAAAATAATGTGTGCAGTTGTAGTTGGAGTAATCTGTATATCTATTGCCATCAGTGGTGTAATAATAAACATATCTAGAGATATATTTGAAAAGTCTTATATAGATTCTCAACAAAAAATAATAGAGAGAGTTTATGAAAAGTTATATGATTTTCATAGACAGTCAGTTGAAACTATTAATTCAATAAACTCTAATAGAGCTGTAAGGCTTTATTTTACTGAGGACAACATAAGCTATAATGAGTCCTTTAATAATATATATAATATGAATACACATATAAATTCTTTATTTAAAGAAAATAATTATAGCTATGATTTAGTTATTGCAGGTCTAAATGGTAAGACCTATCTTAAAGATGGTTTATTATATAAAGAATCTATAGATTTGCTCGAAATGGAGATATCTAAGAAGTCATTGGAAGAAAAGGATACTATTTTATATCAATATTTAAATAAAGGATTTACTTCAACTACACAATATGAGCCTGTAGTAATAATAACAAAAGCACTTACTTCTGATGATGGAGAGCCTTATGGAATTTTGTATTTAATAATAAAGGAAAAGGAGTTTCAAAAAAATTATGATTATTTTTCTCCTGATTTAAATAGTGTTTATATCTTAAATAAAAGTAATATAGTTATATCATCTAACAATAACGTTAGCTTAGGTACTTATATTGAAAGTTTTGAAGAGGATATAGAAAATCTAGTTATAAATAATGAGCTAAGCACAATTTATAAGAATAATGGGAATATAAATTTCACACAAAGATTACCTGATAGTAACCTAGCACTATGTGGAGTTATTGCTATAAATAAAGCAATAAGAGAAATATATGATATGAAAAAAATAATATTTATATGCTTTATTATAACCTTAATAACCTTAATAATAATATTCCTTATAGTTAAGCAAGTTACACGACCTTTATATATGCTTATAGAAAAGATGTCCACTCTTAGGTCTAATAAGTTTGATGAATATATTCAGATAAGTGAAGTGAGTGGAATAAGCGAAATAGAGGAGTTAGTAACTACTTATAATTTAATGATTAATGATATAAATAGTTATATAAAGGAATTAGTAAAAATTCAAAAAGAAAAAAGAAAAGCAGAGATATATGCCCTGCAGATGCAAATAAACCCTCACTATGTATTTAATACTTTATCAAGTATAAAGCTCTTAATATGGCAAGGTGATAAAGATAGAAGCATTGAGGTTCTTGATTCATTTATATTATTGCTTAGAAATACAATTAGTAAAACAGATGAATTTATAACTATTAAAGAAGAGATAGATAATCTTAAACATTATGTATTAATTAATAATACTAGGTATGGAGATAGAATAGATGTGCAGTATTTTATAATGCCAAATTGTTATGATTACTTAGTTCCTAAATTGCTTCTTCAACCATTTATTGAAAACTCATTCTTCCATGGGTTCCCTTCCAGAGAGAATGGTAGAATAGAGATATTAATAAGAGAAGAAAAGGATAATATTAATGTAAGAGTTATAGATAATGGAGTAGGAATTGAAAGTGACAAGCTAGAAGGCCTAAAGATTGTTAAAAAGGCCAGTAGCAAGGGATTAAGTGGAATAGGTATAAAAAATGTAAATGATAGAATAAAGTTGATTTATGGAAATGATTATGGGGTAGAGATAAAGAGCGAATTAGGAAAAGGAACAGAAATAATTATTTTGTTACCTAAACAATTAAAGGAATAAGATTTTAGGGAGAGCGAGAACTTATGGGTATTTTAATAAATAAAGAGGAGAATATCTTTTCTATAAATACTTTAAATGTATCTTATGTTTTAGGAATAGATGGTGAAGGCCTTATAAGAAATTTATACTGGGGAAAAAAGATAAATGATATAGAGGATTTCAATATTATTAAATTAGAAGAAGTTTCATCTAATGATCCTGTTTATGAAATAACTCCTGAGGAATATCCTGTCTATGGAGGATTAAGATATAAAGAGCATTGTTTAAAGATTAATTTTAGTGATGGCACTAGAGACTTAAAATATAAGTACCTTAAGTATAGTGTTATAGATGATTCTCTTTTAATTAAATTAAGAGATGAATATTATGATTTAGAAATAAATTTACATTATAAATTTCATGAAAAGTATGATTTGATAGAGAGATATGTAACTATAAAAAATAATACAACTGACATCATAGAAGTTGAAAAAATATATAGTGGACAATTCCATATACCTTACGAAAATTTGAACTTTAGAAATGTTCATGGTCATTGGGGAGCAGAGCAACAAATGTTTACTCAAAAAGTTGGTTATGGAAAGATATATATAGAAAATAGAAGAGGTATATCTACTCATAATCATAATCCTTATTTTATATTGGACAAGGATGCAAAGGAAACTTGTGGAGAAGTATTTTTCGGAGCATTAAAATTAAGTGGTAACTTTAGTGGAATAGTTGAGCAAACTCCATATGGAGAAACCTTAGTTCAGTTAGGAATAAACCCGCATGACTTTATTTTGGAGCTTAAACCTGGAGAAGAATTTAAGACTCCAGCTATAATAGCAGGCTATACAAATGAAGGCTTTGAAAAAATGTCTCATAACCTTCATAATTACGGAAAAAATGAATTAATGAGAGATGGATTAAGGGATGTTTTATATAATTCATGGGAAGCCACAGAGTTTAAAGTTAATGCAGAAGAGCAAATTAAATTAGCTAAAAAAGCTAAAGCGTTAGGAGCAGAGCTTTTTGTAGTTGATGATGGATGGTTTGGAGAAAGAGATGGAATAGATAATGGGTTAGGAGATTGGTACGTAAATGAGAATAAGTTTCCTAAAGGTCTAAATCAGTTAATAGATGAAGTTAAGTATATGGGACTGAAGTTTGGGATATGGTTTGAACCAGAGATGGTTAATCCAAAGTCAAAACTTTATAAGGACAATCCAGATTGGATATATAATTTTAAAACAAGAGAATCTGACACATCAAGAGGTCAATATGTTCTTAATTTAAGTAAAGATGAAGTTAAGGATTTTGTATATAATACATTAGATCATATGCTATCAACTTATGATATTGATTATATAAAATGGGATGCAAATAGACCAATAGCTCAAAGTGATGTAAAAAAGGATATATGGTTTAGACATATTGAAAATCTTTATGATATAGTTAGAAAGCTAAAAGATAAGCATCCAAAAGTATACTTTGAAGCTTGTGCATCAGGTGGAGGAAGAATAGACTATGGAAGCTTAGAAGTATTTGATGATTTCTGGACTAGTGATAATACTGATGCTTATGATAGATTAAAAATACAAGATAGTTACTCATATATTTATCCTATTAAAGCAATGAGAGCTTGGGTTACAGACTGCCCAAACTTTTTATCAAAAAGAGAAATACCATTAAGCTTTAGATTTCACTCTGCAATGATGGGGACTTTAGGTATAGGCAGTAATATATTAAAGTACACAAAAGAAGAAGCTAAAATAGCTAAGGATTTAATAAGTGAATATAAATCAATTCGTCATATAATTCAAGATGGTGATTTTTATAGAATTGAAAATACTTCATCAAATGACTACTATATATATCAATACTTAAAAGATAATGAAGGTGTAGTATTTGTATTCTTACCACAAAGTAAAATAGGGCATAGAGGTACTAGATTTAAGCTAAGAGGCTTAGAAGAAAATAAGAAATATAAAGTAGAATGTTTAGATGAAGTAATAGAAAAGACAGGTGGATATCTAATGAATTATGGATTAGATATTAGGCTGCAAGGAGATTATAATAGCTGTATTTTGAAATTAAATAGTACTTTAAATTAGAAATAAATTAGTGGCAGGCATATGCTTGCCATTTTTGCGTTAAGAGTATAAATATCATCTACCTTAATTAATTTAGGCATAAAAGTAATTAGTGGTGGTAATGGGGAAGATGATTATCCTATGATGGGAAGTTTGTTATAAAAGTGCTTTCTTAAAATTATAAATGTAATTTTAAGATTTAGCACTTTTTTTGATAAATTTCAGTGTATAATTAGGTTTATGGAAATAATTAAAATAAGCTTTATACAAATAAGATTAACTGAAAGGATGAAGAAACTTGGATAAAACAAAATTTTTTACTAATAGAATAAATATAATAGTAATTGCAATAATATGTACATTTCTATGGGGAAGCGCCTTCCCTGCAATTAAGGTTGGATATGAATTATTTGATATAGCAAGTAATGATGTGGGTACAAAGCTTATTTTTGCAGGATATAGGTTTTTCTTAGCAGGAGTTTTTATATTAATTATAAAATTAGCTATGAAGGAAAGTATTTTTAATCTAAATTTAAAAGATATAAGGGAAATAACAATCTTAGGTCTTGGACAAACTACCTTACAATATATATTCTTTTATTTAGGAATGACTTACACTACTGGAGTAAGAGGATCTATTATAAATGGAACTGGAACATTTTTTAGCATCATTCTAGCTCACTTTATTTATAAAAATGATAGGCTTAACTTTAATAAAGTTATAGGTTGTGTAGTTGGTTTTTTAGGAGTTATAATTGTGAATCTTGGAACCTCTTCAGTTTTAGAAGGAGGAATAAGCTTTAGAGGAGAAGGCTTTATAATGCTTGCTGCCTTTATGCTTTCCATTTCATCAATTTACAGTAAAAAAATCAGTCAAAATAAAGATGCGTATCTTTTAACAGCATATCAACTATCAATTGGTGGACTAGTTCTAATAATAATAGGATATGTATTAGGAGGAAGTCTTACAAATTTCACTTTTATATCAACTTCCTTATTAATTTATATGGCTTTATTATCATCAGTGGCCTTTGCTTTATGGTCACAATTACTTAAGTATAATAAAGTTGGAGTAATTTCAGTATTTAATTTTTTAATTCCTGTTTTTGGGACAATACTATCTGCAATAGTATTAAAGGAGAATATTTTTGATATAAAAATACTAATAGCTTTAATATTAGTTTGTCTTGGTATATATTTAGTATATAAAAAGAAGAATTAGAGTCTGGAGAGAATTATGAGAAAAAGTAATGAACTTTTATTAATAAGGTATTTATCAATTATAATATTAATTGCTGATGTTTTAATTAAAGATAAAAGCACAAATATAGCTAGTATTGTATTTTTATTAGCCTTCATAATAAATAATAACCTTAGGATATTTTTCTTTAAAAAAGGAAAGTCTATTGTTTTATCAATGGTAATAGAATTAGTTTCAATAGTCTTTGCTTATTTAAATTTTGGTGGAAATATTCTCTTTTATTTGATAGGCGTTACTATAGATGTATTTTCAATAAAGGATATAAAGATAAAGAGCTTCTTAGCTGTAGTTATACTAATTATTTCAACTTCATCATATTTAAATGGAAGTATAGAAAGTGGAATTATCAATTTAATAGTAATTATAATTTTTTCAATTCTTTTAAGTTATATTTCAAGACTTTATGATACTAAAAAAGAAGCTCAAAGATTATATGATAAGCTTAGAATATCAGAAGAAAATTTAATAGAAGCTAATAATAATTTAGAGGAATGTTTATCATCTATAGAGGAACTAACAGTTTTAAAAGAAAGAAATAGGATATCAAGGGAAATACATGATAGTGTTGGACATGCTTTATCTACAGCGATGATTCAGTTATCTGCAATGGAAGCATTAGCCGATAAAGAAGGAAGTATCCTAAAGGATATGTTAAAGAATTTAAGGAACTTTATAAATGAAAGTTTCCAAGATGTTAAAAAAGCAGTAAAAGAGCTTAAATCAGAAGAATATAATACATATAGAGGAGTTATTAGAATTCAAGAAGTATGTAAGAATTTTAAAAAGATGTCTGGAATAGATGTAGATGTAATTATGTCTAAGGGTACCTGGGCTTTATCTCTAAAGCAAGATACTCATCTACATAGAATAACTCAAGAAATTTTATCTAATTCATTAAAACACGGAAAAGCTACTAAGGTAAAAGTAATTATGAACTTTACAGAAGAAGATTTTGTGATTTCTTTTAAGGATAATGGAATTGGAACCGACTCCTTAAAAGAAAGTGGTTTTGGACTTAAGAATATTAAAGAAAGAGCCTATGAAATAGGCGGAACAGTAGATATAAAATCAGCCTTAGGGGAAGGCTTTTTTATTAAATTAGTAGTTCCTAGAGAAAGGGAGATATAAGTGGAGAAAATTAAAATATTAATTGTAGATGATGAAAATTTAATAAGAGAAGGTTTAAAACTTATGTTATCTACCTTTGATGATATTGAAGTTGTGGGAACTGCAGAAAATGGATATAAGGCACTTGAGGTATGCAAAAATCAAGATATAGATATAGTTCTTATGGATATAAGAATGAAGGATTGTGATGGGGTAATGGGCACAAGACTTATAAAAGAACAGTTCACTAAAATTAAGGTAATAATTCTAACTACCTTTAATGATAAAGAATATATCAAGTCAGCTTTAAATTATGGGGCTTTTGGATATATGCTAAAAGACAGCTCTCATCATGTAATATATGAAGGGATAAAAGCAGCTTATATGGGTAATATGGTAGTTCATCCAGAAGTTGCAGATAAGATGTTAAGTAGTGAAAAAGAAGGATTAAATACTAAGGAATTAGAAAAGTATAATTTTTCGGAAAAGGAGATTAATATTATTAAGCTTATAGCTGAAGGATTAACTAATAAAGAGATTTCTGAAAAAATATACTTATCAGAAGGAACTATAAAGAATAATATAACTAATATATTAGCAAAATCAAATTTGCGAGATAGAACACAAATTGCAATTTTTGCATTTAAAAATGGAATAGTGACTTAAGTCATTTATGAAGTGACTTCAAGTAGTGGTATCCCCCTAGGGCTTATCTTATTATAGAATTAAGAGATACGCTTAGGGGGAATTTTATTATGAGTATTATAGAAATTAAAAATGTAACAAAAAGATTTAATGATAAGTTAGTACTAGATAATGTTAGTTATGAAGTTGAAAAAGGTGAGATATTTGGCTTTATAGGACCTAATGGTGCTGGGAAATCAACTTTAATAAATATAATGACAAGTTTATTAGAGCCTGATAGTGGGACAGTAAAAATTTGTGGTTATGATATTTTAAAAGAATCAATTAAAGCAAAAGAATGTATAGGATATGTTCCTCAAGACATTTCATTATTAGAAGAGCTTACAGCCTATGATAACTTAGAATTCTTTGGAGCTTTTTATGGATTAAAAGGAAAAGAGTTAAAAGAAAGAATTAAGGAAGCTTTAGAAGTTACAGGACTTATAGATAAGAAGAAGGAAAAAGTTAAAAAGTTTTCAGGTGGTATGAAAAGAAGGTTAAACATAGCTGCAGCAATTATGCATCATCCAAAAGTATTAATTATGGATGAGCCAACAGTTGGAGTAGATCCTCAATCAAGAAATCATATATTTAATTTTACAAAAAATATTTGCAAAGAATGGGGAACAACAGTTATTTATACATCTCACTACATGGAAGAGGTTGAAGAACTATGTAAAAGAGTATTTATAGTTGATTTAGGAAGAGAAATAGCTTATGGAAGTAAAGAAGAAATTAAGTCATCTGTTTTCCCAAATAACAAGGTTATCATAGAAGCTAGTGGAATAACTGCTGAATTAATATTAAATATAAGTAAGATAGCTGGAATATTAAATGTTAAGGAAAATCAAGATAGTATTATATTAACTATAGATTCTAACTTTAAGCTAAATAATGTTTTATTAATTTTAGAAGAAAATAAGATAAATATTAAGAAAATAAGTTACGAAGAAGCAAAGCTTGAAGATGTATTTTTAGCCTTAACTGGAAAGACATTAAGGGATTAGGGGTGAATTTTATGAAGTTACTGTATTTTACAAAGACTACTTTAAAAGGAATGGTTTCAACTGGAGTAGTAACAATATTGTATTTTGTATTATTTCCAGTACTGTTAGCTGGATTTATGGGTTTTTTACAAAACACCTTACATGATAATCCTTTGAAATTAAATGATGTAAAAGTAAAAATTATTGATAATGATAATAGTAATATGTCTAAAGCTTTAGTTGATTTATTAAAAAGTGAAGATATGAAGGAACTAGTAGAGATAAATGATGAAAAACCTGTATTAGAAATAACAATTCCAAAAGGTTATGAGGAAAGTATAGTATCTTTACAAAAAAATGAAATAAAAATCAATAAATTAGAAGATGGCTTTAATAATTCAACAAATACTTTAAAGATAATATTAGATAAGTATCATAAAAATCTTTATGTAAGTATAGCAGGAGGATCTAATGAATCCTTAGAAGAAATATCAAATAATACTATAGTTGAAACTACTAATATAAATACAAGTAAAACATCAAGTAGTTATGAAGTAATGGCGGCATCAATGATTGGATTTGTAATTAGTATGCTTATATTTTCTCAAATACAAGCTAGTTATACAGATATTAGTATGAATGTAGATAGGAGAATTATTTCAACACCAATTAGTAAGATTGAGTTTTTCTATTATGATACATTTGTATCTTTTATTTACTCACTGATAATTATAGGAGCATATATATTCTTCTTTAGAATTGCAGGAATTAGTTTTACAGGACCTCTAATACCATTAATAGTATTATTACTAGCATCAGCACTAATGATAGTAGGCATTAGCAAATCTGTATTGACCTTCTTTGGAGCTAAATATGGAAAGTTAATAGGAGCATTAATATTCAGCTTACCTATAATAGGGATGGAAGCTTTCACAGGTGAAGGAAATGCATTAAAGGTACTAGCACCAACTCACTATATATCAAAGCTTCTTAATATATATAATTTAGAAGGAAGTATAAGTAGCAATATTAGTGATTTATCTTTAGTTATATTAATTCCAATAGGATTATTAATACTTGCAACTATAAAAATGGTTATATCAAGAAAAATAGCTTTATCAAAGGGGGGTAAAAAATGCGATTAATAACACTTACAATAATAAATATAAAAAGGACAATAAAAAATCCAGCAATGCTATTAATGACATTTCTTTTCCCTATGGTTGTGCTATTTGGAGTTGTTGGAACTGGATCAGGAGGCTCATCCTTAGGTAAAATAGGAATAATAGATAATACATCTGGAAAATATTCTAAAGATCTAATACAAGAATTAGAAGAAAAGTATGATATAGAAAATCTTGAAGGAACTGTAGAAGATAGCTATAACGATTTAAGAGATAAAAAATTAGCTATGGTGTATGTGTTAAATGAAGATTTTGATAAAAATATAGATTTAGGTAAAACACCTAAAATTGAGAACTATGTAGTAGAAACAGGAATGGGTTCAATAATAGCTGAAGATATAATAAATAATTATGTTAATAAGCTATTAGAAGAAAGTATAAACTCAGGTTTAAGTACAAATTCTATAGACTCAGTAATAGTAGAGAGTTATGAAAAAGATAGTAATGACTACTATATGGCAGTAATAATGATATGCTATTTTATGATGATAGGTTCTACGATAATAACAGAAGATATACTAAAGCTTAAAGCACAAAAAGTATTAAAAAGGGTAATATCAACAGGGAATAAAGATAGGCAAATACTAGGTTCATTATATATATCAAGCTTTATAATACAAGCTATAATAAGCTCAATAAGTTTAATTGTAGCTATTATGATATTTAAAATAGAGAGATTTAATTTAGGTTTGGGTATTCTTGCTATAACTTTATGTAGCTTAATAACTACGGCTATTATAATGACAGTAACAAGATGGGTTAAGAACCAAACTCTAGCAAGCTTGGCAGTTGTAATATTTGGTTTATTAGCCTTTGCAGTTGGAATTCTTGGAACTAATTTAGATGAGTTCTCTAATGTACCAAAGGCAATAGGATATTTAAGCGTAATATCACCATTTTCATGGCTTGGTAAAATAATAAATGGTGAATCTATAGTTATTTCTATAATAGTAATTGTATTAATGTCTTTAGCATTCTTTACTTTAGGAAGCTTTAAGTTAAGAGATTACGTAAAAGAATAAGTTACTAGGTGCAAATTGTATTTTGAATTTTAAATATTGACAAAAAAGTAGGTGGCTTGCTATAGATGATGTTGCTTTTTATGGAAATGGTAAAGCGGAAATATTGCCATCTACTGATTATGAGGAGTTAGTCAATAAAGTTAAGAATAGATAGGTATTATGATATGCTCTCTGTTAAGTAGACAGGGGGCAGTTCATTCTACCTATCTATTTTAGTTTAAAAAGACAAATTATATAGAATAATAGATAAATAGACATACTCTGAAGTTTTTGCTAAAATAAATTGAATAGACTTAAGGAGGAAAATTAGATGATTTCTAAGAAGCAACTTAAAGAAGATATAATAACTTATGATATAATAACTTACAAAGATGAAGATGGAAAGCAAGTTGAGTATGTTGAGGTTACTCTTGTAGATAGAATTATAGATGTTTATATGGATGTTAGAGAAGTTAATATAGGTATTCTTGCAAATAAAATAATAGAAGATAATTTATATGAATAGAAAGTGGTGAGATGTAGATTTCACCACTTTTAACTTTTTATAACTTATAGTATTTGAAGAATTTTTGCTAATGGTATATTATTGTAAATATAATCATAAAAAGTGGGGGATTTTTTTATGTCTAATATCAAAAGAGAAGATTATATTAATGAAATAAAGAAAAGTATTGAAGAGAAAATGAAAAGGCTTTTTGAAAGGGCACATAGATATACAGAGAACTTAAGCCATGAGGATATAGTAAAATTACATGAAAACCATGTTAAGGACGTATTTTATCCGTATATGAATAATCTGCCAGCCTTAAAAAAGATGGTAGAAATAAGGGGAGAAGAAAAAGTACTAGAAGATATTAAGGCTAAGTTTATGGGAACTTTTCATTTCCATGAGAAGATGTTAAAGTGTGAAGAAGTTAGAGAAGATAGGAAAACTAAATATACAGAGGCAGAGCTTTTAGAGCATAGGGAGAAAATATCAAAATATATTCAAAAGTTAACAACATCAATAATTGAAGAATGTAAGGATTTAAATAGTGAGAATTTAAAAGAAATACATATGTTTATATTTAAACTTATATTTAATTCTGATATAGAACATATACCATGTTTTAAAAAGGCATCAGATACTATGAATATGGATGTTATAAATAGAATACATAATAGAAAAGTTTTAGAGACTATAAATAAGTATAGTGACTTATAAAGAAAGTTAAAAGATAGAAGCTTTTAATTAATGAAATTTACTTTTAAAACTATTTTTTGTTTAAAGTAATATAAAGCTTTTAAATGAAGATTATTTATAGAAATAAATATTAATATATGTAAGAAAATTTAATTTAGAAGATTTCTTACATATATTATTTATTTTGTGGTACAATAGTATTATAGATAAAAACAAAAATATTGTTTATTTGCATGAGATTTTTTTATAAGTGCCTAAGTAAACGTTTACTTAGGTAATTTTATATACAATAAAGATTTCAGAATTATCTAAAATAATAAAATATATTATTAATATTAATAATATTTAGGAGGTAAAT
>OGSQ01000257.1_pt1 | contig 29474 bp, 25 predicted proteins | sample 1573921 | NCBI WGS metagenome assembly OGSQ01 (sample SAMN03295832, study PRJEB24534) | human gut metagenome | isolation source: fecal sample 7 from infant 4 | host: Homo sapiens | place: USA: Pittsburgh, PA | collected 2014-07 | reverse complement strand
GAATATATTAAAAAAAGAATTGATTATAAATTATAATTAAAAAGTTCAATAATATACAATATATTTGTTGACAAATTATTTTTCATAAATTATACTTTAACCATAATAAATTATAAATTATTATTAATTATGGAATAAAAAAAGAAATATGTACAAAATAAATTATAAATTATAAGAAAAGGAGGGTTTTTGAGTAAAATGTAGTCTTAATTTGTTAAATAAGTTAATTATTCAAAAATAGATAAATAATTAATTTTTTTATTTATATTAAGATATTCATGAAATTTAAGAAAACGATTAAATGGATATATTAAAAATAATTTAAGCTTAAGGATGAAGTAATAATTTAAAATTTATAAAGTTTAATAACAAGTAATGTGTATTTAGTTTGTAGTTTTAATGAAAAGGAGATAAAACATGAACAAGTTGATGGAAATGATCGAAAAATATTTACTACCAATTGCTGCGAAAATAAGTAATCAAAAATTATTAGTAGCTCTTAGAGATTCTTTTATTGGTACTATGCCTGTTGTTATGACTGGTTCCATTGCATTATTATTAAATGCATTTTTAGTAGATGTACCTGGACAATTTGGAAATACTTCAATTCCACAAACATTTAGTTGGTTCGTAGATGTAAACAATTTAATATTTAGAGGAAGTTTAGCTATAGTATCGTTATTATTTATTTTTTCTTTAGGTGTAAACGTAGCTAAAATCTATAACACAGATACCTTATCATCAGGTATAGTTGCTCTTTCAGCTTTTATAATAGCTATTAGTAATTCTATTACTAAAACTATTCAATTACCTAATGCAGATGGACAAGCTCTTTCAGAACTTTTTAAAGGTATTAAAGATATAGCTGTTGAGGGAAATAATCTCTCCTTTACAGTTAGTGGTATTATTCCAGGATCTCAAATTAATTCAAATGGATATTTTACTGCAATAATTATTGGCTTTGTAGCTTGTATTATTTTTAGTAAATTAATGAATAAAAATTGGACTATAAAATTACCAGATTCAGTACCACCAGCCATTGCAAAACCTTTTATGTCAATAATTCCTGGTTTTATTGCTTTATATACTGTAAGTATATTTGTATATGCATTTAATAAAATTACTGGACAATTATTAATTGACTGGATATATAAAGTTCTTCAAACTCCATTATTAGGATTATCCCAAAGCTTCTTTGCAGTTGTATTTATTGCATTCTTAACTCAATTATTCTGGTTCTTTGGTATTCATGGTGGAAACGTTATGGCGCCAATTATGGAAGGATTATTTGGAGTTACCTTATTAGCTAATATGGAAGCTTTTCAAAATAATCAACCAATTCCATATTTATGGACAAGCGTATCTTATGGGGCTTTTGTATGGTATGGAACCTTAGGTTTATTAATAGTAATATTCTGGAAGTCTAGAAATAGTCATTATAAGGAAGTTGCAAAATTAGGTATAGCTCCAGTTCTGTTTAATATAGGAGAACCTGTTATGTTTGGACTTCCTACAGTAATGAATCCACTTTTATTTATACCATTTTTATTATCACCTACTTTAATGGCTACAGTTTCATATTTAGCAACAAGCTTAGGCTGGGTAGCACCAGTTACTCAAAATGTTACTTGGGTTATGCCACCAGTATTATATGGATTCTTCGCTACAGGATTTGACTGGAGAGCAATTGTATTATCATTAGTGAATTTAGCAATTTCTATTTTAGTTTATTTACCTTTTGTTAAGATGGCGGATAAGGAGGAGCTTAATGCCTAATTTTGAAATAAGAGAAGAGTTTTATATAGATGATAATAAATTTAAAATTCTATCTGGAGCTATTCATTATTTTAGAATACATCCTTCTCAATGGGAAGATACACTATTTAATTTAAAATCACTAGGATTTAATACAGTAGAAACTTATATTCCTTGGAATATCCATGAGCCTTATGAAGGAAACTTTGATTTTCATGGAATTAATGATGTAGAGAAGTTTATAGAAATAGCTGAAAGTATAGGGTTATATGTTATTTTAAGACCAACTCCTTATATATGTGCTGAATGGGAATTTGGTGGACTTCCAGCATGGCTTTTAAAGGATAAAGGAATAAAACTTAGAAGTTCAGATAGTAACTTTATAGACAAATTAAGAAATTATTATAAAGAATTGATACCTAGATTAGTTAAATATCAAATAACTCATGGTGGACCAGTTTTGATGATGCAAGTTGAAAATGAATATGGTTCTTATGGAAATGAGAAGGAATATTTAAAAATTGTAGCATCAATAATGAGGGAAAATGGGGTAGATGTTCCCCTTTTCACCTCAGATGGAACATGGCTTGAGGCATTAGATTCAGGAGCTTTAATTGAAGATAATATTTTTGTAGCTGGAAATTTTGGATCAAAGTCAAAAGAAAATACTGATATTCTTAAGGATTTCTTTAAAGAGAATGGTAAGGATTGGCCTGTTATGTGCATGGAATATTGGGATGGATGGTTTAATAGATGGGGTCAAGAGATTATTCGTAGAGATGCAATTGATTTAGCGGAAGATGTAAAGGAAATGCTGGAGATTGGAAGTATTAATCTTTATATGTTTAGAGGTGGAACAAACTTTGGATTTATGAATGGATGTTCAGCAAGGGGAAATAATGACTTACCACAGGTTACCTCTTATGATTATGATGCTGTATTAACTGAATGGGGTAATCCAACAGATAAATATTATGAATTAAAAAAGGTTATAAAATCACTTTATCCTAATATAGAGCAATTAGAACCAAGAATAAGAATACAAAAGAATCTTGGTAAGTACAAAGTTGATGGGGCAGTAAGTTTAATGAAAATTCTTTCTGAAATATCAGAGGAAAACCATACTGTATATCCTCAGGCTATGGAAGATTTAAATTGTAATTACGGATATATGTTATATAAATCTAATATCAAAAATTATAATCATGCTGAAAAATTAAAAGTTATTGATGCTGCTGATAGATGTAGTATTTATATTGATGAAAAGTTTGTAGCAAATCAATATAAAGAAGAAATAGGTACAGAAGTTGAGTTTAAAAGTGAAAACCCAATAATAAATATTGATATATTGGTGGAAAATCTAGGAAGAGTAAATTATGGACATAAACTAAATGCACCTACTCAAAGAAAAGGTATAAAGGGTGGGGTAATGATAAATAATCATTTCCACAGTGGATGGACTCAATATCCATTATCCTTTAATGAGGAAATGGTAGCTAAGATTAAATTTGAAGAAAATATTGTAAATAAGGTAGAAACACCAATGTTTTATCATTTTACTGTTGAATTAGATAGTATTCATGATACTTTTATAGACTGTTCTAAATACGGGAAGGGCTGTATATTTGTGAATGGTTTTAATATTGGAAGGTATTGGTCTATGGGGCCTATACAATATTTATATCTTCCATCTGGTTTTCTTAAAGAAAAGAATGAGATTATCATATTTGAAACTGAAAACATCTTAATAAATGAACTTGAATTTAGTGACAAACCTATTTTTACTGACTTGTAATTAAATAGAGATTTTAAGTTTTATAATAAATAATCACAGGATATTTGTTTTTTTAGTTAAATGATATAGAGATTATTTTTAAAATTATTTAATGAGGAGAGGTTAATATGAAAAATCTAAATCAAATTCTTGAAGAAAAAATGCTTCCAATTGCATCTAAATTAGGTGCAAACAAAGTATTAATAGCAATACGTGATGGAATCACATTAAGTATGCCATTAATAATTATAGGCTCTTTGTTCCTTGTAATAGCAAGCTTTCCAATTGAGGCATGGACTACTTGGTTAACTACCATAGGAGTTGATTCTTATTTATGGAAGGGCGTTGATAGTAGCTTTGGATTAATGGGATTAGTTGCAAGTTTTGGTGTTGCTTATAGTTATGCACGTCAACATAAAGTTGATGGTGTCTCAGCAGGTATTATTGCATTATCTTCTTTTATAGTAGTAACACCTTTTGTAACTGGTGAAAATGGTGCTGGAATTCCAGTTGGTTACATGGGAAGTAAAGGTTTATTCGTAGCTATGGTTCTTGGTATAATTTCTGCTTTAATATTCCAATGGTTTATTAAACACAATATTCAAATTAAATTACCAGATGCTGTACCACCAGCAGTTGCAAGAAGCTTTAGTGCTTTAATTCCTGGAGCTGCAATTATTACTTTATGGTTAGTTGTTTTTGGAGTACTTGATAAGATGAGTATTGCTAATATTCATGATTTATTAGGTAAAATCTTAGGTGTACCATTAGGATTGATTGGAAATAATATTTTTGGAACAATTATTGTAATTTTATTAAATAGTATGTTCTGGTTTGTTGGTATTCATGGTGGAAACGTTGTAAATAGTATTCTTAATCCAATATGGTTAATGAACTCAGATGCAAACCGTTTAATATTCCAAGCTGATAGTGCAGCTCATTTACCAAATATTATCACAGCACAATTTATGGATAACTTTGTATATATGGGTGGCGGTGGAGCTACACTTGGTTTAGTAATAGTAATTGCTATTATTGCTAGAAAGAAAAATGCAAGTAAAATTAGTAAAACTATGGCACCTTTAACTTTAACACCAGGTTTATTTAATATTAATGAGCCTGCAATGTTTGGTTTACCAATAGTAATGAATGTTTCATTATTAATTCCATTTATTTTAGCACCAATGGCTAACGCTATAATATCCTATGCAGCTATGGCAACAGGTTTAGTTGCTAAAACAACAGGAATTGCAGTTTCATGGACAATGCCACCAATTATTAGTGGATTCCTTACAACTGGAGGCCATATAAGTGGAGCAGTTCTTCAAGTAGTATGCATAGCTGTTGATATTTTAATATATTGGTTATTCTATAAATCAGTAGAAAAGCAAAACTTAGTTTTAGAATCACAAGAAGTTGAAGAATTAGTATAGTAGCATGCTACTAATAGTAAGATGCTATTGCACAATTTAAAATTAATAATAAAAAATGTAAAATAAAAGGTTAAACTTATGAAGGAGTTTATAAAAAGGAATAAATTCCAGGATAGTTCAGGAGAGTTTATCAAAAGGAATAAATTCCAGAGTTTATAAAAAAACAATAAATTCCAGAAGAGTTTATAAAAAAGAAATACAAAAAATATATAAAGAAATATATAAAGAAATATTAATATAAAGAAATGAAAAAATAATAAGATAAAGAAATGAAAAGATAAAATTTGGAGGAGTAATTATGGGTAAAAGATTAATTAGTGCAAACGCTTCGGAGATATTGCAAATGACCGCAGCAGAATTAAAACAAAGTATTAAAGCAAGTGAAGGGAGAACCATTCTTTCAGAGAATGTGGCACCTAGAGAATCCTTTATCGGTGATATTACAAACTCTGAAATTGCTAGAGCTTTTGGAGCAGATTTAATTTTACTTAATGGTGTAGATGTTTTAAATCCAGAGATATTTGGAATAGATGCTGCAAGAGGAAACTTTGTAGATAAATTACACTCTTTAGTAGGACGACCAATAGGAGTAAATTTAGAACCTGTAGATTTAGAGGCAAATATGTCAGAGGATCGATTAACAATAAGCAAAGGTAGACAAGCTAATCTTGAAACAATTAAGGAAATTGAAAAGCTTGGTATGGATTTTGTTTGTTTCACAGGTAATCCAGGAACTGGAGTAACAAATTCACAAATTGAAAAGACAATTAGCTTAGCAAAAGAAAACTTTTCAGGATTAATTATTGCTGGAAAAATGCATGGAGCTGGAGTTGATGAGCCAGTTGCAGATATAAAAGCAATAGAAGCTTTTATTAAAGCAGGAGCTGATGTTATTTTAGTTCCAGCAGTAGGAACAGTACCAGGCTTTGATGATATGGATTTAAAGGAAGTTGTGAAAGCAGCTCATAGTAAAGGTGCACTTGTACTAACAGCCATTGGTACTAGCCAAGAAAGTTCTGATGAAGACACAATTAAACAAATTGCAATACGCAATAAAATTTGTGGAGCAGATATTCAGCATATAGGTGATGCAGGCTATGGTGGAGTTGCACCTTTTGAAAATATTTTTGCTATGAGTAAAGCCATTCGTGGTGTTCGTCATACTGTTTCAATGATAGCAAGATCAATTAATAGATAAACTGGAAAAATTTGTTCCCCTGGGGAATGCCTATGGTTATTGGAAAAATTTGTTCCCCTGGGGAAGAATAAAGGTTATTAAATAAGTCTTAAGGAGGAATTTATATTATGAAAAAGACAATTATGTTAGTATGTTCAGCTGGAATGAGTACTAGTCTATTAGTAACAAAAATGCAAAAAGCAGCTGAAGATAAAGGTCTTGAAGCAGATATATTTGCTGTATCAGCTAGTGAAGCAGAGGATCATTTAATTAATAAAAAAATTGATGTATTACTTTTAGGACCACAAGTACGTTTTATGAAATCACAATTTGAAAGAAAAACTACACCATTAGGGATTCCACTAGATGTTATTAATATGGTTGATTATGGAACAATGAATGGTGGGAAGGTGTTAGAACAAGCTATAAAATTAATTAATAACTAGTTGTATAGATGTTCATTTAAAAAGAGGTGTTTATTATGGAAGAACAAATGAATTTAGATGTAATTATGCAGTTAATTATGTTTGGAGGAGATGCAAAAAGTAATGCAATGGAGGCTATTCAAGCAGCAAAAACTGGAGATTTTGAATTAGCTAAAACTAAGATTGCAGATGCAGATTCCTCATTAAGACAGGCGCATCACTCTCAAACAGAAATGTTAACTAAAGAGGCACAAGGAGACAGAACTGAACTTTCATTATTAATGGTACATGGTCAAGATCACTTAATGACTTCAATTGCTTTTACAGACTTAGCAAAGGAAATAATTGAAGTTTATAATCGTATTTCTGGAAAGTAATATTATATAAATTAAAGATAATTAAATATATAAAAAGTAAGTAAAATTTGTATAATTTGCTTATTTGACATTGTAAGTAATCTCTAAATAACTGAAGGTGTTATTATATTTTGGATTAGAGTCTGTACTAAGAATATGTAAGAAGGTTCAAGTAAATATGATTACTATAGAGGTCATACTGATAAAAATAAAGTTTCATTATTAATAGTATAAGGTCAAGATTACTTAAGGACATTAATTTACTTACAGATTAAGTAAAGTAGATTTTGACCTATATACATGCATTTTGGAAAACACTATTATATCTTATCTTAAAAGTTCGCAAGAATAAAATTAATATAATATAAGGAGTGAATACTATGTCTTTAAAAAATAATAAACAAAATTATCAAAATGGATCTAAGAAAAAATCTATTAGACATCTGTCTAAAAAATTTACTGTAGTACTAGCATCAGCTTTAATTGGAACAAACTTAGTGTCATTATTAGTTGGGTCTAATAATGTACTTGCAGCAGAAAATAAAGCTAGAAATAAAGTTCCTTCAATAACTGAACCATTACAAGAACTTAATAAAATTGCAAATGGTGAATTTGAAAATAATTATGCATCTAATAAACGAAAATGGGACTATAAAAAGAATGGATTAGCAAAACTGATAGAAGAAAATGATAATTCTTATGGGATTATTGAAGAAGGCAATATTGATGATTATATATTACAGATAATATCTACAACACCTGGTAAGAAGTATAGAGTATCAGCTGATATTAAGGTTACGACGGAAGCAGGAAGAACTCCAAGCGGTGTTTATTTTACTGTAAAACAAAGAACTGAAAATGGACAACAAGGAAAGGTTTATGAGCAAGTTGAATTTAAAGAGTCATTAAATGAATGGACAAAACAAGAATTTACATTTACAGCAGCAGAAGATATTAAAGAAGCTTACGTTGGAATAGTAAAATGGGCAGAAAGTGATGCTAATGGAGATGTTTCAAAAACAGAAATTAGTATAGACAATGTAAAGGTTATAGAAGAGGATAAAGCTACAGTTGTTTGGGCAGATGATTTCACTGGAAATATATTGGATCAAAGTAAATGGGGATATGAATTAGGTAGTATTCGTGGTAATGAACAACAACATTATGTAGATAGCAAAGACAATGTATTCTTAGAAGATGGGAATTTAGTATTGAAAGTAACTGAAAGAGCAGAAGAAGATCAATATAAAAATCCAAGAAATCATAGTGTGAAAAGGCAAATTATATATAATTCTGGAAGTGTTAGAACTCATGGAAAACAAGAATTCTTATATGGACGTATTGAAATGAAAGCTAAGCTTCCTAAGGGAAAAGGCGCTTTCCCAGCTTTCTGGACACTAGGTTCAGATTTTATGTTAGATGGTGATATAAATCCAGAACAAGGATATGGATGGCCAAGTACTGGTGAAATAGATATTATGGAAATTATCGGAGCACCAACTGATGAAAGATTAGCTCAAGGGGAAGAAGATACCACTAATGATAAGAGACAAAGTAATAAAATTGCATACGGAACACCTCACTTCTATTATGGAAATGCAACTGATCCTGATAAAGATGGTAGCTATGCACCATATGCATTAGGTGGCAATCTTACAATAGATGAAGATTTTAATGATGATTATCATGTGTTTGGAATCAATTGGTCTCCAGATAAGATTGAATGGTATGTGGATGGTGTTGTATATAATACAATGTATCTAACTGGAGATGAACGTGCAGAAGCAGCAGCTGCTACACTTAATAGACCACAATATATTCAATTAAACTTAGCTACTGGTGGTAACTGGGCTGGTGATGCAGGATTATATTTAGCAGAAGATAATACTACATTTGAAATAGATTGGGTTCGTTGGACTCAAAATGAAGAGCAAAAGGCTGCAGCTGATGAATATTATGCAGATAATCCGAATATTAAAGGTGTTAGAAATGTTACTATGATACAAGGGGAAACTCCTGATTTACTTGAAGGTATTACAGTAGATAAAGAAAATTATGTAGTTGATTATTCAATTGATGATGAATATATGTTTTCAAATTCTGGTGGAAATACAAATGTTACTTTAAAAGTTAGTGATTCTGAAGATTTAGAAGGGTTACAAGCTTTAGAACCAGGTGTATATAATATTCATTATAGTGCATTCCCTAAAGATGCTACTTTAAATGGATGGGTAACACCAGTATATAAAGTAAAAAGAGAAACAGTCTTATTAACAGTTTTACCTAGTGGTGAAAATGAAATAAAGGGTAAGATAGGTGATAGATTATCTTCTGTTAAATTACCTGATGGATGGAAATGGCAGGATGAAAAGCAAGTAATTAATAAAAATAAAAAATATAAAGTTATTTTTAATAATATGGAATCAGGAGAAGAAGCAGGTAAGGAACGTACTATTGTAACAGAAATATCAGGAGAAAAGATTGCTGAAAAAAGAATTCAGAAAAGAAATTGGTAAATAATTGGTCCCCAGGGGAAATAAATTAGAAGATTGTTATTAATTAATAAAAATTATTGACAAATACGAAAATAAAGTTTATTATAAATACAAATTTAATTTTCGGAAAAGTGAATATTAGAATTTAAAGTTCTTATCAAGAGTGGTGGAGGGACTGGCCCTATGAAACCCGACAACCGGTACTTAGTATACGGTGTTAATTCCTACAAAGCAAATGCTTTGAGAGATAAGAAGGTAGTGCGTAATTTTATATGAGTTTAAATTAAACTGCTTTCTTTTTGAAGGCAGTTTTTTTATGTTTAATAAAAAATAATAATAAAAATAAGCAATAAGCAAAAATAAGGGGGCAATTAAATGAAAAACACAAGAAAACTATTAGCAACAATCTTAGCATTATCACTAGCTATTGGAGCAGTAAGCTGTGGTGAAGGAACTACAAATGCAGACAATGGGGGCAAGGAAAAGAAGATATTACGTTTTGCAGAAGCTAATCCTAAAAATTCATTGGATATGCAAACTAATACAAATAGTAAGGTAGCTGTAATTAGTGACCATATAACCGAATCCTTACTTAGATATGATGAAGACCTTAATTTAATTCCTATTTTAATAAAGGATATGCCAAGAGTTTCAGAAGATGGTTTAACATATTCCTTTGAATTAAAGGAGGGAATAAAATTTCATAATGGCGAAACCTTAAAGAGTAGTGACGTTAAATTTACCTTTGAAAGAATGTTTACACCTGCAACTGGGGCTTTAAGTACTTATAATTATGACATGATAGTAGGTGCAAAGGAAATGTTAGCAGGTACTAGAGAAAGCTTAGAAGGTTTTAAAGTTATTGATGATACTAAATTTGAAATTACTTTAGTAGAGCCTTATGCTCCATTTATAAGCAATTTAGCTATATCTTATGCAGAAATATTCCCAGAAAAGGCTACAAAGGAAGCAGGAGAGAATTGGGGAATAACTACCTTAATAGGTACTGGTCCATATAAATTAGAATCAAATAATCAAGATACTGGAGTTACCTTAGTTAAAAATGAAAATTATCATGATGGAATACCAAATCTTGATGAAATACAAGTTAAGTACATAGATGATATAAATACTCAATTATTAGAATATGAAAAGGGAAATATTGATGTAGTTGCTTTAGATGCAACATTATATAAGAATTATGCGGAAAATGATAATTTTAAAGATGAAGTTAATGAATATCATCCTTTAGGCACTACTTTCTTAAATATTAATAATGAGGATGAAGTTTTAGGAAATGCAAAGGTAAGAGAAGCTTTATCTTATGCTGTAAATAGAGAAGAAATAGCTAATTATTTATTAAATGGCACAGTTACACCTGCAAAGGCATTTTTAAATCCTAATATACCAGGATATAACCAAGAAGCAAAGGATTATGAATATAGTATAGAAAAAGCTAAGTCTTTACTTGATGAAGCTAGATACAAAAATGGAGTGCAAATTAAAGCAACAGTGTCATCAGCAGATGGAAATGCATCTAAGGTATTTACTGCAATTCAAGCTCAAGTAAAAGAGGCAGGAATTGATTTAACAATAGAAAGTTTAGATGCAGCAGCCTTTAATCAAAAGAAAAAGGATGGAGAATTACAACTTTATCTAGCAACTTGGAATGGACTTTATCCTGATGGAGACCACTTTATGAATGCATATTTATATTCTGCAAATTCAATAACAAAATCAGTAAACTATAATAATTCTAAATTCGATGAAATTATGTCAAAGGCAAGAGTTTCTAGTAATAAAGAAGAAAGAGCAAGACTTTACAAGGAAGCAGATGCAATTGCTACAAGAGAAGATTATGCAGTAATTCCTCTTTATAATCAATCTTCATTCTTCTTAGCAAAACCTTATGTGGAAAATATGAAGATTGGAAACTTAATTTATCATTTCTTTAATGTAGATATAAATACTGAACTACAAAATAAAAAATAGTATTTAATTATAGAATATAGGATGTGAATATATTTGAGAAAGTACATTATAAAAAGAGTAGTAGAAGCTATTTTAGTGGTTTTTGCAATTACAGTTATAACATTTTTTATTTTAAATGTTATTCCAGGAGATCCAGTATTATTAATACTTGGAGATAGGGCAGATGCAAATACTATTGAGATGGTAAGACATCAAATGGGATTTGATAAGCCTTTACATATACAGTTTTTTAATTATTTAGGGAAGTTACTCCATTTAGATTTAGGAGTTTCTTATTTTACTCGTGAGGCAGTATTTCAATCTTTATCAAGAGCTTTTACCCTTACTATAAAGCTTGCACTTTCTGCCTATGCTTTTGCACTTGTTTTTGGAATTACTTTTGGAGTAATAGCATCAGTTAAAAGAGGTAAGTTTATAGATAAATTTTTAATGAGTACATCAATTATAGGAATATCAGCTCCATCATTTTGGGTTGCTATAATTCTTCAAATTATATTTGGACTTAATCTTAATTTACTACCTATATCTGGTGGAGAGTCGGTATCAGCTTTTATTTTACCAGCCTTTGCATTAGGGACAAGGTATATTGCATCTATTGCAAGAATTACTAGAACAAGCATGTTAGAAATAATAGGTCAAGATTATGTAAGAACTGCAGAGGCTAAAGGGGTTTCAAAGTGGAGGGTTACTATTGGACATGCATTAAGAAATGCACTTCTTCCTATTATAACGTTAATAGGAGCAGAGTTAGGTGGAGTTTTAACTGGCTCTATGCTTATTGAAAAAGTATTTTCAATATCTGGCATTGGAAAACTTACAGTAGATAGCATATTAAGTAGGGATATGCCAGTACTTCAAGGGGCTATTATTTATATTGCAACTGTTTGTGTAATTATATATCTCTTAGTTGATATATCTTATGCATATATAGATCCAAGGATAAGGTTAGGAGATGAGCAGTAGGATGGATATTTTAAGTTTTGGTAAAAGTAAAAAGTATGATTATGAAAATATAAAAGTTAAAGAAAATAATTATAAAGGATATTATTCTAAAAGCTTTAGGATATTTAGGAAAAATAAAGAAGCTATGCTGTGTCTTTTTATTATAGTAGCAATAAGTGTTGTAGCTATATTTGCACCATTTTTTGCACCCTATGATCCTAATGCTCAATCCTTAGCAGATATGCTTCAAAAACCTTCAGCTAAACATTTATTTGGAACTGATGAATATGGTAGAGATATTTTATCAAGAATTATTTATGGGGTAAGAATATCTTTAAGTGTTGGAGTTATATCTCAAGGGATAGCATCTGTTATTGGATTTTTTATGGGAGTAATGGCAGGATACTTTGGAGGATGGGTAGATAGGATAATATCATTTTTAATACAGGTATTTTCCTCCTTCCCATATATTTTATTTGCCATAGCATTAATATTTGTTTTAGGACCAGGAATATTAAATTTATTTATAGCTTTAGGTTTACTTTCTTGGGCTAATATAGCAAGGATGATTAGAGGTCAAGTTATGCAGCTAAAAAAGAAGGAATATATAGAAGCTTGTATTATTAATGGGGGAAGTGGTCTTAGGGTAATTATGAAGCATTTATTGCCTAATTGTATTTCCACTATGATAGTACTTATAACTTTAGGTATTCCAAGTGCCATTATAAATGAAGCAGCTCTTAGCTTTTTAGGACTTGGTGTTCAAGCACCAGCCTCTAGTTGGGGCTCAATGATTAGTTTATCACAAACCTATATTCGTTCTAATCCAAGCTATAGTATTATTCCAGGAATAGCAATTATTATAGTTGTATTATCCTTTAATATTGTAGGTGATGGATTAAGGGATGCTCTAGATCATAAGATGAAGTCTTAATTTATTAAGGGAGGTTCAATGGTATGGATATTAATAATAAGAAATTATTAGAGGTAAAAGATTTAAAGGTTGAGTTTTTTACTGAAGAAGGAAGGCTTCCTGCAATAGATAATTTAAGTATTTCTATTAATGAAGGTGAAACTTTAGGAGTCGTTGGTGAATCTGGATGTGGAAAAAGTATTACTGCATTAGCAATTATGAGGCTTTTATCTTCTCCTGGAAAGATAACAAAGGGAGAAATTTTATTTAAGGGTCAGGATTTAGTTAAGTTAAGGGAGGATGAAATTCGTAAGGTAAGGGGAAATGATATTGCTATGATATTTCAAGAGCCTATGACTTCTTTAAATCCAGTTATTACAATTGGAAAGCAGATAATTGAAGTAATAACTACTCATAATAAGAATATTTCTAAAAAGGAAGCTAAGGAAAAAGCAATAGAAATGCTTAAATTAGTTAAGATACCAATGGCTGAAAAGAGAGTTAATGAATACCCTCATCAGTTATCTGGGGGTATGAGGCAAAGGGTAATGATAGCCATTGCCTTAGCTTGTAATCCAGAGCTATTAATTTGTGATGAGCCAACTACAGCTCTTGATGTAACAATTCAATCACAAATATTAAAATTAATAAATAGTCTTAAGAAAAAGACTAATTCTTCAGTAATTATGATAACTCATGATATGGGAGTTATATCACAAATGGCTGATAATGTTGTAGTTATGTATGCTGGTGAAGCTGTTGAATATACAAGCACTAGGGAATTATTTAGAAATCAACTGCATCCCTATACCACAGGACTTATTAATTCTATTCCAAGATTAAACGAAGAAGTGGAAGAGTTAGAAGTTATAGAGGGAATGGTGCCACTTCTTAGTGAATTACCTAAGGGGTGTTTATTTAATACAAGATGTAAATATACTAAGGATATTTGTAGAGAAAAAAGACCTGATTTAATTGAATTTAAAGAAAATCATAAGGTTAGGTGTTGGAAGTATACAGAGGAATGGGATAAAGAGGGGGGAAAATAAATGGGGCAAGAAAATATAGATGATTATATTCTTGAAGTACAGGATTTGAAAAAGTGGTATCCAATAAAGGAGGGTGTTTTTTCAAAGGTAAAGGGTAATATAAAGGCTGTAGATGGAGTATCATTTAATATAAAACCTGGTGAAACCTTTGGAATAGTAGGTGAGTCTGGATGTGGGAAGTCTACACTAGGAAGAACTTTAATAAGGGCTATTGAGGCAACTTCAGGAAGGGTATTATTTTCTGGAAAGGATATGACTACTTTAAATAAAAAGGAATTAAAACTTGCTAGAAATAATATGAAGTTTATATTTCAAGACCCTTATGCTTCTTTAAATCCTAGGATGACAGTTAAAGATATTATTGCTGAACCTTTAGATATTCAAAAGCTTTATAAAACTAGCAAAGAAAGAGATGCCAAAATTGAAGAAGTAATGGATATGGTTGGCTTAAATAAAAAGTATATGAATAGATATCCTCATGAATTTTCAGGCGGACAAAGACAGAGAATAGGTATTGCAAGAGCTATGATTTTGAATCCTAAATTAGTTATATGTGATGAACCAGTATCTGCTTTAGATGTATCAGTTCAAGCAAAAATTATTAATTTACTAAGAAAGCTTCAAAGGGAAAAGGAAGTAGCTTATATTTTCATTTCTCATGATTTAAGTGTTGTAAAACATATTGCAGATAGAGTGGCTGTAATGTATCTAGGCAAAATTGTAGAGATTTCTGATAAAAAGGATTTATATAGGAATCCTAAACATCCATATACTAAGGCTTTACTTTCTGCAATTCCAAGAATAGATGTTGAGTTAGATGAAGATTTAAGTAGTTTAGGTTTAATTAGTGTAGATTTAGATAAAAAAATAAATAGTATAGCTTTAGATGAGAATTTAAATAATGAGGAAAATATGATTTTAGAAGGGGACTTACCTAGTCCAGCAAATCCACCATTAGGATGTAGGTTTAATACAAGATGTCCTATTGCTTCTGATATTTGTTTTAAAGAAGAACCAGAATTAAAAAAGGTTAGAAATGATCATTTATGTGCCTGCCATTTTTCAGATTAAGATTATTAGTGGAAAATATAGTGTCCTTTAAGAAAGATAGTATGGTTGAAAAATAGTATAGTTGAAATAGATAATTTGATTAAAAAAGATAGTAAGGGGAAGAGGAATGACTTATAAAAAAGAAGAGATAAGAGAAGATTTTATTAAAAATATAAAAGTATTAAGTGAAGCTCATGGAATATCAGGCTTTGAAGATGATGTAGTTGAAATTGTAAAAGAGAAAGTTAAAGATTATGTAGACACTTTAGAAACTGATGTTTTGGGGAACTTAATTGGATACAAAAAAGGAAATGGGAAAAAGAAGCTAATGATTACAGCTCATACAGATGAAATTGGGCTACTTGTAAAAAGAATTGATGCTAAAGGATTTTTATGGGTGGAGCCAATAGGAGGAGTATTCCCACAAACTTTATTTGGAAGACATGTTATTATAAAAACTGAAAAAGGGTATTTAGATGGAATAATAAATCATATAAATCCAGGGCGTCCAGAAGGAATAATTGAACTTCCTAAACTCCAAGATTTCTTTATTGAAATTGGAGCAAGAAGTAGGGAAGAAGCAAGAGAAATGGGTGTGGAAGTTGGAAGCCCAGTATCCTTAGATTACGGTGTTTATTTCCTAGGAAATAATCGTGTTGCAGGAAAGGCTTTAGATGATAGAGTAGCTGTATTTATATTAATTGAATTGTTAAAGACTCTTAAGGATGAAGATGATATTCCTGATATTTATGCTGTATTTACTTCCCAAGAGGAAATAGGTTGTAGGGGAGCAAAAACAGCAGCTTATAACATACATCCAGATGTAGCAATAGCTATAGATATTTCTTTAGCCAATGATATACCTGATGTTCCAGAAAGAAAGATAATTACAGAATTAGATAAGGGACCAGTTATTAAGATTATGGACAAGCTTAAAACAAACCATCTTGGAATTATTGCAACTCCAAAGGTGGTAGAGGGTTTAAAGAAAGCATCTATAAATTCAGGACTAGAATATCAATTAGAGGTTTATGCTGCAGGCTCTACAGATGCATCAACAATTCAGCCAGAAAGAGGTGGAATTGCATCAGGGGGAATATGTTATGCAACAAGATATGTTCATAGTTATGAAGTGGCATCTATAGATGATATAGTTGGATGCGTTCAATTATTGCATCAATATAGCAAGGATCTAACAGGAAAAAATTGGTCCCCTGGGGAAGAGGAAAATTAATAATGAAAAAATTGGTCCCTGGGGAAGGTTTTTATATTCTATTTTATGGATTTAAGGGTATAATTTTATTAGGAGGATAATTGGTAAAATATGTATAGAGGGAAGATAAGAAATAGGCTTTTAATATTCTTTTTAGTTATTACCTTTTTGCCTATAACAACTTTAGGAATCTTTGCAAATCTAATTTATACTAAGATTCTTGAGAATAAGGTTAATCAGCATACTGATCAAATGATAAAACAAATAGAAGTAAATATAGATAACCATATAAAATCAGTAGAAAATATTCTTATGTATATATCTAGTTCAGAGGATATTATAAGTTTTTTACAGCAATCCAAAGACGACAATTCTAAGGAAATCTATGATTTAGAGGCAAGAATAAGAAGAAACCTAAAGGTATATACTGATGTGAATTCTGAGATTTTTGGATTACTAGTAGTTAATAATAATGATAAATACATAAGTAATGAGCTAGAAAAGAAAACAAGGGATTCTTTAATGAAGGAAATATGGTACACAGGAGCTATTAATGAAAGTGAAAAGTCCTACTTTTTTAGTAATCCCATTGGAAGAAATCTAAAGCCTTATAAAAGCTATAGTGCAGAGGACATAATTTCTATTAGCAAGGCTGTTATAGATAAAAATACTAATGAGAGCATAGGTGTTGTTATGGCTGATATTAATTTGAAAAAGTTTGATGATATAATAAGTGATAATAACATTGGAGAAAAGGGATTCTTTTATCTTTTAGATAATAACAATAACATAGTTTATTCTCCAGTTAATCCAACAATATATAGAATAAATAGTAATAAGTTTAATAATAAGAAGGATAGTTTTATATATTCTATAAATAATGAAACCTTTAAGATAATGTATACCACTAGTAGTGTAACTGGTTGGAAAACCATAGGGGTATTTTCTTTTAAGGATATAACTAAAGACATAACTGGAATGGAAAGGTTTACTTTAATAATAGCAATAATTACATCTCTATTAGCTGTATTCTTCTCACTTTTATTTACAAATAGTATTGTGACGCCTATAAGGGAATTAAGAACTTTAATGAAGGGGGTAGAATCTGGGGATTTAGATTTAAAGTTTGAAGAGCATAAGTATAGCAATGAATTTGGAGAACTAGGCCATAGTTTTAATCATATGGTAAGTGAAATAAAGCAGCTTATTAATATGGTGTATGAGGAGCAGAGAAGTAAAAGAAAGGCAGAAATAGAGACTTTGCAAGCTCAAATAAAACCTCATTTTTTATATAACACCTTAGATACTATAGCCTGGATGGCAGAGGATTATAATGCGAAGGATATTGTTAAGTTAGTTTCTGCATTAACAAAGGTATTTAGAATTGGTTTAAATAAGGGAAAAGAAGTAATTAAGCTAAGGGATGAAATTGAACATATTAATAGCTATTTAATTATACAAAAATATAGATATGAAGATAAGTTAAGCTATGAGATAAATTTTCACAAGGATATATTAGATATTTTAATTTTAAAACTTATTACTCAGCCTATAGTTGAAAATGCTATTTATCATGGAATAAAGGAAAAGAGAGGCAAGGGAGAAATAAGAATTAACTTTACTAAAGTTGTGGATGAAATAATTATTACTGTGGAAGATAATGGAGCTGGAATATCAGAGGAAAAGCTTCAAAATATAAATTCTATGTTAGAGACAAGCAATAGCTTTTATATAGATTCAGGAAGTGGCTCTGGTTATGGAATATCTAATGTTAATACTAGGATTAAACTTAGTTATGGGCAGAATTATGGATTGCGATATTATAGCAAGCTTGGAGTAGGGACAAAAGTAGAAATAAGATTACCATTTAATAATGATTATAAAGGGTAGGAGGGGAATTATCTTTGATTAAAGTTTTAATTGCTGATGATGAGCCCAGAATTAGAAGGGGAATAAAGAATACTATAAATTGGGAAGAAGAGGGCTTTGAGTTAATTGGTGAAGCAGAGGATGGAGAAGAAGCTCTTAATATGGCTAAGGAAAAGAAGCCAGATATATTACTTTTAGATATTTGCATGCCTTTCTTAAATGGAATCCAATTAATAGAGGAATTAAATAAGGTTTTATGTAATCCAGTTGTAATAATAATATCAGGACATGATGAATTTAGTTATACACAAGCTGCCCTAAGACTTAAGGTTTTTGATTACATCTTAAAGCCAATAGATAGGTATAATTTTAGAGCCTTAATTTTTAAGGCAAAGGAAGAGGTTATTTTAAGAAAAAAGAAAAATGAAAAGGAAAGCTTTAATAATATGATTCTTGAAAATAATATTTCTTATTTAAAGGATAACTTTTTTAAAGCTTGGATAAGTGGAAAGTTAAATAGTGATGAGTTAAAAATAAAAATGGAGAATTTTAATATAAATTACTCTAACAATATGGGGCTCTCACTTATAAAAATACTAGAAAAGAATTTTGTGGGCATGGTTAATAAAAATGAGAGAGAGTTAATTTCTTATGGAATTATTAATCTTTCAAAGGAAGTTATGAGTAACTTTAAAAATTTATATGTTTTTCCATATTCATCATCAAGGGTAGTAATACTATGTAATGTAGAATCAATAATATTATGGAAGGAAATATTAGTAGATTTAGAGGAAAAAATAACTTCTTTATTTAAAATTGATATTATAATTGAAAGTTCTTTATTAAGTAATGATCCGATGAAGATTAAAGAAACCTTCATTAAATTAAAGAGTAATGTTTTAGAAAAAAGTAAAAAGACACCTATTGTTTTAGAAGTGGAAAAGTATATAGAAAAGTATTATGGAGATGATGACTTATCCATTGAGAAAGTATCTAATAAACTTGGAATTAGCCAAACTTATTTAACTAGGTTATTAAAGAAGGAGCTTGGAATGAATTTTATTGATTATTTAACTTATATTAGAATTCAAAATTCTATAGAGCTTATGAAGGAGCCTTCCATTAAGATATATGAAATTTCAAGGCTGGTAGGTTATAGCACTCAACATTATTTTAGCAGTGTATTTAAAAAGCACATGGGTATGTCTCCAAATGATTATAGGATGAGAATTAATAATGAGAATTAAATATGAAGACTTTGTTTATTTTATTGCTATTATACTACTTGGAATTTTCTCTGTATTTACTATAGGGGTACTAATTTTTAATAAGGTATCTGTTGATGAGGGGAAGGAGGAAAAGACCTTTGTTATAGGTGTTTCTCAATCTCAATTAATGGAGCCTTGGCAAATTAAAATTAATGAAGAAATAAAAAAGGAAGCTAGTAATTATAATAATATTCAAGTTATATATTTAGATGCTGTTGGTAGTCCCAATAAACAAATGGAGGATATTGATAAGCTGATGAAATATAATATTGATTTATTAATTATTTCTCCCTCTAATTCTAAAGATGTTACAAAGAAGGTTTCGGAGGTTTATAGCCATATACCTGTTATAGTTTTAGATAGAGGTGTGGAAGGTTATGATTATACCTTATATATAGGACCTGATAATAGCACTTTAGGAAAGCAAGTTGGAGACTGTGCTTTAAATTTACTAGAGGAGCAAGGGGGAAATATAGTTGAGATAAAAGGAGATTTAAATTCTAATGCAACTATAGAAAGAAGTAGTGGTTTTAGTAACAAGATTAATCAATGTAATAAGATAAAAATATCTAACTATATTAGTGTAAATTGGAATCGTGATGAAGCTGAAGATAAAATGAGGGAAATTTTTGAGAGTAATGATGATATTGATTTGGTTTTTGCCCATAATGATGCAATGGCACTTGGAGCATATAAGGCCTATAGGAATTCTAATTATAAAAAGGATGTAAAGTTTATTGGAATAGATGGATTAACAGGGGAAATGGGAGGATTAAACCTAGTTGATAAGGGGATTTTTTATGGAACTTTTACTTGTCCAACAGGTGGAAAAGAGGCAATTCAATATGCAGTTGATATATTGAATAAGGAAAAGGGAATCCCTAAAAAGGTTATATTAAGAAGTAGTTTAATTACTAAGGATAATATTGATGAGTATAAATTGAAAAAAGAAATAACTAAGGAAAGTGATGAAATAACCTTAGGCTTTTGTAATGTTGGTAATGAAGGTGGATGGAGAGAAGCTAATGAAAAATCTATAAAGAATGCAGCTGGTGATTTTGGAATTAATTTAATTTATTCAGAAGCAGATTTAAATTATGAAAAGCAAATTGATATATTAAATAAATTCATAGAAATGGATGTAGATATAATATCTTTTTCACCTGTTAAAGAAGAAGGCTATGAGGAAGTTTTAAAAAGAGCAAAGGAGGCTAACATACCAGTAATATTGGCAGATAGAACTATAAATATAGAAGATAAGACCTTGTATAATACCTTTGTTGGATCAGACTTTAGAGAAGAGGGAAGACGAGCAGCCAGGTGGTGTATGGAAAATTTAGAGGAGACTACTAATGTTTTTGAAATTCAAGGTATCTTAGGTTCTACACCAACTACAGAAAGAAGAAAAGGCTTTGAAGAAGTAATAAGTCCCTCTAATAATATAAAAATAGTTGAATCTATTAGTGGAGATTATACCTTTGAAGGTGGTAAAAAGGCAATGGAAAAATTCCTTGATAAAAGCTATAAGAAGTACAGAAATTCTAAGGTTTTGGTTTATTCTCATAATGATGATATGGCAATTGGAGCAATAGAAGCCATTGAAGAATATGGACTTAAACCAGGAGTAGATATAAAGATAGTTTCAATAGATGCAATAAAGCAGGGAATTCTTGCTATGAAATCAGGGAAAATAAATTGCATAATAGAATGTAATCCACTAATTGGTCCAGAAATTATGAAAATTTCAAAGGATATATTAAGTGGAAAGGACACCACTAGTATGATAATTACAGATGAAAAAATATTTGAAGGAAAAAACTTCGATATTGAATGGCTAAACAGAGCCTACTAGGAGCAGAGCTCCTAAATGAAGAATGTAGAATGTAAAATGTAGAATTATGGTGTAAATTCCTCCTGTGTCGGAACTTATTAAAAATGAAAAAATGAAGAAGGAATTAAATTTGATGTGCTCTTCTATGTAAAAAGTTAGTTTATGAAAGGATAAATAGAATTTATTTACAAATTATGTTAGTATAGAATTAAATAAGTATTTTAGAAACGTATTATGTAGTTTCACATTAAAAGAGGTGTACGAAGGATGGTTTTACTATTTTAATATAAATAAAGTTTGTGAGGGACTATGAAAAAGTTATTAAAAAAATTAATTCTAGTTTCCTATTTTATAATACAATTAACAATATTAATATTAGTTTTTTTCGCATGCACATCTATGATAAAAATATTACCTTGGTACAAGCCATTAACTATAGGGGCATTTTTTGTACTGATGTATATTTTCCCTATTCAAGTTTTTATATCAATTATCCTTCATTTTTTTAATAGAGAAATAATCTCTAAAACATTCAATAAAATATCAAATAATACTACGGCTATTATTGCTTTAATATTACTTACTTTAGTAAGTAATATCATTATATTGGCTATAGTATGCTCTATTATTGAAATTATATTAATAGTGAAATTCATGATTGTAGTAATTAAACAGTTTATGAAGATAAAAGAATAATAGGTATTTTTAGAATACTATTAATTACTTTATAGCAATATAACTTAAAACTTTAACAGTAAAATATTGGGATAAATAATATAATAAATTCTTAATGGTATTTAAATATGCATTATATATAAAAAGGGGGGATTTAGTGAAAATAAATAAGAAATATTCATTAACTTTTTTTATTATTACAACAACCATACCAGCTATAGTATTGAATTTTGCAAACCACCTTATGGGGAATGATGCAACCATTTCAAATTTAAAAGTATCTATTATATTTTTAATTCTTTGGTTTTTACTAAGCGTTTATTGTGGCCGGAAAAACGAAAAATCATATAAGAAATTTACTTTAATATATTGGGGGATAAGCATTAGTACTTCTTTATTTGTAGGACTTATTTCAATTATTAAATTTAACGGGATGATTCTTGCGCCTCTTGCAATTTGGTACGGCTCTCCTATATATGGACTAAGATACTTAACAAATGATACACCTTCTATGCTCAATTCAATATCCTCTTATATAGGATTTTTATTAAACTTTCTAGGATATTTTATTGGATATTGTATGTATAAACTTAAAATGAAAATGAATAAATAGAGAGCAATTTTAAACTATTGCAAATTAAAATTGTATAAATTTATACATCTACTTTTATACTTTCAATTATCAACATCAGTTTAAAACAGAGCCAAAATTAAAAATATATAAGGGGGGAGAGTTGAAAGTGAAAAATAGAAAATTTTTTTGGACTATTGTAATTGGTATACTTATTTTAGTGGGTGTATTCCTTTATTTGTTTAAACCAATGACCATGGATGAGCTTTATAGGAAACCTAATTTTACAGCAGTAGTAACAGAAGTATATGATAAAGAAATTTTAGTTACTGTTGATAAAGATCAGGCTGAATATAATAGTAGTGATAAAATAGTTGTTTCCATTAATGCTGAATTAAAGGATAGCAGGACAAGCTTTAAGGTTGGGGATAAAGTAAGGATATTTTATGATGGAAATATATTAGAAAGTTATCCTGCTCAAATACGTAAGGTTTATGCAATATTGTTAATTAATGAGTAGATATCACTTGTAAGGGAAAAGGTATATACTCATTCATTAAATATAAACAAAGGGGAGAGAAAAAGGTGGGAAAGAAAAATAAATTTATTATGGTAGCTATTTCGGTATGTATAATAGGGATAATATTTTATTTCCTTAATACTTACATGGTTGGCAATATAGATAATGTTAATGAAAGCCTTGTGAAATCAGAAGTTTATAGTGAAGAAGAAATTAAAGAAGCAATGAATATTGTTAAGAAAAATTTTAAAAAAGATTTTAAGGGATGTACGTTAACAGATTTATGGTATGCTGAAAGTATAACTAGAAATGAAGAAGAAGGATGGGCAAAGCAATATAATGCAGATGAAGCTATAGTTTTATTATCAAATTTTGATGTGGATTCTTCAGGTGGTTCCTCTGGGGCACTAAATCCTAATACAACATATAAACAATGGAAATGGATTTTAGTTCGTAATAAACTTAATAAGAAATGGGAACTTAAAACCAGTGGATTAGGTTAGTATTATTTTAAAATAGAGCTTTAAATTACAATTAATAAAAGGACACGCATATGGTAAAGTCATTATATTAGTGAAGGGTGGGGGTAGTATGAAGAATAATAATAAATTAATTACTACATTAATAATAGCTGGAATAATAATTTTAATATTTATAATCATTAATAGTAAGGGGAGAAAAGGAACAATAGAAGAGGCTCTGAATATTAATGAAGCTAGTAATCTTAAAATAATTCATGAAGAGATAACTGATAAAGGAAGTATTGTTTTTTGTATTAGTACCAATAATTCTAAAGAATATCTTAGTACAGCTTTTGTTAATAAAAACTTATTTGGATATAGGGAGCTATATAGTGGAACTTCTTCAATTGATGGAATTTACAAAAGAGATTTAACAGCTCAATATTTTCCTGCTATTAAGGAAAGTCCATTACCAATATATTTTGGGGTAATATTAAATGATGAAATCAAGGAAGTTAATGTAAAAGATAGTAATAGCTCTGAAGTGAAAGAGGCAAAAATAATTGAAGCTGGTGATAAGAGAATTTGGCTTATGTATATGGATGGTTTTAAAGGTAATGAATTTGAAGTCCTTGGATATAGTGGTGATGGGGATTATATTTATAGCTTTGAAGATACTTTTCCATGGAGGGTTGAAGAAAAACCTCTTAAAAGTCCATACAAATAATATGAATTTAATAGGAATTAACAAGGGTCGGGCATAAGCTCGGCCTTTATTTTTTTCTTTGGAATTCTCATGTTAAAGTCCTTTTGATTTAGCTGTGAAAAATTATTTGTACCTGAAAACCTAAGCTGTTGAGTACAATATTTATCTATTTTTTATGAAAAGAAGTGCAGAATTTTATAAATTATACTTGTTTATTGTAAATACATTTTATGGGAATAAAATTAGAATTTAATTGTAATGGTAATCAAAAAGTTTTGTGAGGGGGATTAGTAAATGAAAGTTAAAAAATTGTTATCTTTAGTACTTGCTGGAGCTATGGCTTTTTCTATTGGATGTTCTGGCGGAGGAGATAAGGTTAAAGAGGAAGGCAAGGGAGAAACTGGGGGAACTAAGAAATTAGTTGTAGGTTATGCACAATTAGGAGCTGAAAGTGAGTGGAGAACTGCTTGTACAAACTCTGTTAAGGAGGAAGCTGAAAAAAGGGGAATAGATTTAAAATTCTCTGATGCACAACAAAAACAAGAAAATCAAATTAAGGCAATTCGTTCTTTTATAGCACAAAAAGTAGATGTTATAGGTGTATCTCCAGTTGTTGAATCTGGATGGGAAACTGTATTTAAAGAAGTTAAAGATGCTGGTATTCCATTAGTATTAGTTGATAGAAAAGCTGATGTTCCAGAAGATCTTTATGCTTGCTATTTAGGTTCTGATTTCGTAGAAGAAGGTAAGAAGGCAGCAGATGAGCTTGCTAAATTAATAAATTCAAAGGGAAATATTGTTGAACTTCAAGGAACTGTTGGATCTTCAGCAGCAGTTGGAAGACAACAAGGCTTCTTAGATACTTTAAAGGAAAAATATCCTGATATAAAAATAATTAAATCTCAAACAGGGGATTTTACAAGAGCTAAGGGTAAAGAAGTTATGGAAGCTTTCTTAAAATCTGATGGAGAAAATATTACTGCTTTATTTGCACATAATGATGATATGGCAATAGGCGCTATACAAGCTATTGAAGAGTATGGCAAGAAACCTGGTGAAGATATAAAAATAGTTTCTGTTGATGCAGTTAAAGGTGCTTTTGAAGCTATGATAGCTGGAAAGCTAAATGTTACTGTTGAATGTAATCCATTGCTTGGACCACAATTCTTTGATGTTTGTGAAGATATAGTTGCAGGTAAAGAAGTTCCTAAGACTATACCATCAGAAGAAGGTGTATATAGACAAGATACAGCAGCTAAAGATTTACCAAATAGAAAGTATTAATTTATATTTATTTTCTTTAATTTAATGTAAGCTGTTGCATCTAATTATATTTGCAACAGCTTATGTTAAATCTAAAAAAAGGAGATGTAGCAATGAAAGATAAAGATGTATTACTTAAAATGAAAGATATAAGCATAGAATTTCCAGGAGTTAAGGCATTAGATAAGGTGGATTTTACTTTAGAAAGTGGAGAAATTCATGCATTAATGGGGGAAAATGGAGCAGGAAAATCAACTTTAATTAAGGTATTAACAGGAGTAGAAAAGCTAGATAGTGGAGAAATTATTTTCTTAGGAAATAAAATAAATCCAAAATCAACATATGAAGCTCAAGTACTTGGTATTAGCACAGTATATCAAGAGGTAAACTTATGCAATAACATATCTGTGGCAGAAAATATCTTTATTGGAAGAGAGCCTACCAAGTTTGGAAAAATTAATTGGAAGGAAATGAATAAAAGAGCTACTTTAGCTATGAAGAAATTAAATATAGATATTGATGTAACAAAGAGCTTAGATAGTTATTCTATTGCTATAAAGCAGATGGTTGCAATTGCAAGAGCAGTTGATATTGAAGCAAAAATATTAATTTTAGATGAGCCAACAGCTAGTTTGGATGAAAAGGAAGTTGTAAAGTTATTTGAAATAATGAGAAATTTAAAGTCTCAAGGTATAGGAATAATATTTATTACTCATTTTTTAGATCAAGTATATGAAGTTTCAGATAAAATTACAGTTTTAAGAAATGGGAAATTAGTTGGAGAGTATAAAACTAGTGAATTATCAAAGGTTCAATTAGTGGCAAAAATGATTGGAAAAGATTATGGTGAGATAAATTCTGGTATTAAACCAGTTGAAAATATAAATAGTGAAAGTACTAGAGAAGTATTTTTAGAAGCATTGAATTTAGGTAAGAAGAATCTTATAGAGCCTTTTGATACTGTAATTTATAAGGGGGAAGTCCTTGGATTAGCTGGACTTTTAGGTTCTGGCAGAACTGAACTTGTTAATTTATTATTTGGAATAGAAAAGTCGGATACAGGAGAAATTCGTATAAATAATAAAAAGAGTAAAATAAATAATCCATTAGCAGCAATGAAAAATGAAATTGCATATTGTCCAGAGGACAGAAAAAGGGAAGGGATAATACCTAATTTATCTGTAAGGGAAAATATTATTTTAGCTCTTCAAGTTAAAAGGGGATGGATTAAATATATTCCTCTTAAAGAGCAAGAGAAAATTACAAAGGAATATATTGAGATTTTAGATATTAAGACACCATCACAAGAAAAGCTTGTAAATGAATTAAGTGGAGGAAATCAACAAAAGGTTATTTTAGCAAGGTGGCTTTTAACAAGACCAAAGTTATTGATTTTAGATGAGCCTACAAGGGGGATAGATATTGGAACAAAGGCTGAAATTCAAAAGTTAGTATTGGATTTTGCAGCTAAGGGTATTTCAGTAATATTTATTTCTTCAGAGTTAGATGAAATGCTAAGAACTTGCAGTAGATTAATAGTTTTAAGGGATAGGCTTAAGATTAAGGAACTTGTGGACAAGGATTTGGAAACTAATATTATTATGAATACTATAGCAGGAGGTAATTAGTATGAATTTATTAAAGGATATAAGAAAACAGCAGATTTTTTGGCCTCTTGTTGCATTATTATTAGTTTTATTATTTAATTTATTTTTTACTCCAGGCTTCTTCAAAATAGAAATGAAGGATGGACATTTATTTGGTAGTTTAATTGATATTATTAATAGAGGGGCACCTTTAATGATTTTATCTATAGGCTTAACTCTTGTAATAGCCACCTCTGGTACAGATATTTCAGTTGGATCTGTAATTGCAATTACTGCTGCTATAGTTGCAAGTTTAATTGGTGGAGAAATGAGCTTTGTAGATGGTGTTCAAGAATATGTTAGTTTAATTCCAATGCCTATAGCTATTATTGTTGGATTATTAGTAGCATGTCTTCTTGGTTTTTGGAATGGTGTATTAATAGGGAAAATAGGAATTCAGCCAATTATAGCAACTATGATATTAATGGTTGCAGGTAGAGGGATAGCTCAGCTTATAACAAAGGCTCAAATTATTACAATTTATTATAAGCCATATTTTTTCTTTGGAGGAGGCTATCTATTTGGATTACCATTTTCTATTTATATAGTGGCTCTTTGTCTTTTAGCTATAATGCTTATTGTTAAGAAAACAGCCTTTGGATTATTTGTAGAATCTTCAGGATGTAACTCTGAAGCAAGTAAATATGTTGGAATAAAAGTTCATTGGATTAAGGTTTGTGTTTATACAATTTCAGGTTTATGTGCAGGGATAGCAGCAATATTATTAAGCTCTAATATTAAGTGTGCTGATGCAAATAATTTAGGCTTATATATAGAACTTGATGCAATTTTAGCTGTTGCCATTGGGGGAAACCCTATGTCTGGTGGTAAGTTTTCCATCCCTTGTAGTATGGTTGGAGCCTTGATTATTCAAAGTTTAACTACTACTATATACTCTTTTGGTGTTCCACCTGAAGTAACTTTAGTTGTAAAAGCTTTAGTTGTAATAGTTATTTGCTTATTGCAATCTGAAAATTTTAGAGTTATCTTTAGGAATTTCTTTAATAAGAAGAGGGGGGTTAATAGTGAAAAGCTTGCTACTGTTGAAAAACAAAATATTACAAACTAAATACTTACCTATATTTGTAACAATAATTTTATTTTTAGCCTTATGTGCTTTTGGAACTTTTAAATATACAGGATTTTTTAGATTACAAACATTTTTAAATTTGATAATAGATAATGCATTTTTGCTTATAACAGCTATTGGGGTTACCTTTGTACTTATTACTGGAGGAATAGATATATCTGTTGGAGCAGTAATTGCCTTTGTATGTATGCTATCTGCCTATCTCCTTGAAAATAAGGGGTGGAATCCTTGGATTGTAATTTTATTTATGCTTATAATTGGGTGTATTTTTGGAACTATTATGGGTGTCTTAGTAACAAAGTTTAAAATTCAGCCATTTATAGCAACTCTTGCAGGAATGTTTTTAGCTAGAGGTTTATGTTACCTTGTAAGTATAGATACAATAACTATTACAAATGAAACTTATACTAAGATAAGTCAAGCTAGAATAAAAATTGGTGATAGCTTTATTTCTTGGAGTGTAGTAATTGCAATCGTAGTTTTAATTTTAGCTATATATGTTTTACAATACACAAAGTTTGGTAGAGCAGTATATGCAATAGGAGGAAATGAACAATCTGCAAGACTTATGGGATTGCCTGTTGATAGAGTAAAGATTTTAGTTTACACAATTAGTGGATTTTGCTCATCCTTAGCAGGTGTTGTATTTAGTTTTTATATGTTATCAGGCTATGGGCAACATACTGTAGGATTAGAAATGGATGCCATAGCATCTGCTGTAATAGGTGGAATCATGCTAACAGGGGGAGTTGGATATGTTATAGGAACCTTATTTGGTGTGTTAACACAAGGTGTCATTCAAACAATAATAATCTTTCAAGGAACTTTAAGCTCTTGGTGGACAAAGATTGTGGTAGCAGCATTGCTTTGTATATTTATTATATTACAAAGAGTGTTTATAATAATGAAATCAAAGGAAATCTAATGGAAATAAATGGACCCCAGGGGAAGTGCATGCTGCACTTCCCCTGGGGTCCATTTATTTCCATAACATCTAATC
>OGSQ01000255.1_pt1 | contig 29974 bp, 28 predicted proteins | sample 1573921 | NCBI WGS metagenome assembly OGSQ01 (sample SAMN03295832, study PRJEB24534) | human gut metagenome | isolation source: fecal sample 7 from infant 4 | host: Homo sapiens | place: USA: Pittsburgh, PA | collected 2014-07 | reverse complement strand
GAAATTTTGCTATAAATCATGATAAATTTATTGAATTTATAAAAAGCATTAGGTAGATAAAAGTTGAAAATTTATAAAATAGTTCAATTTACTAGAGGTGAATTGAACTATTTATTTTAATATGATAATATAAATATGTTATATTATGTAAAATATATATATAGATGTGAGGGATAGATATGAAAGTCAGAAAAGCCATTATACCAGCAGCTGGCCTTGGTACTAGATTTTTACCAGCAACAAAGGCTCAACCAAAGGAAATGCTTCCTATAGTTGATAAGCCTACAATTCAATATATAATTGAAGAAGCAGTTGCTTCAGGAATTGAAGAAATATTAATAATCACAGGAAGAAATAAAAAATGTATAGAGGATCATTTTGATAAATCTGTAGAGCTTGAAATGGAACTTGAGAAGAATCATAAAGATGATCTTTTAGAAATGGTAAGAAATATATCAGATATGGTTGATATTCATTATATAAGACAAAAGGAGCCTAAAGGATTAGGGCATGCTATATTATGTGCTAGAGCCTTTGTTGGAAATGAACCATTTGCTGTTTTACTTGGAGATGATGTTGTTGATTCAGAAGTTCCTTGCCTTAAACAATTAATGGATTGTTATAAGGAATATAAGACAACAATCTTAGGCGTTCAAACTGTTAAGCATGAAGATGTAAATAAATATGGAATAGTAGATGGAATTCATATTGAAGATAGAGTTTATAAGGTTAAAAAATTAGTTGAAAAACCATCAGTAGAAGAGGCACCAAGTAATGTTGCTATATTAGGTAGATATATAATTACTCCTCAAATATTTGATATATTACAAAATACAGAACCAGGTAAAGGTGGAGAAATACAGCTTACTGATGCTCTTCAAACTTTAATAGAAAATGAAGCTATGTATGCATATAATTTTGAAGGTAGAAGATATGACGTAGGAGATAAGCTTGGATTTTTACAAGCAACTGTAGAATTTGCTTTAAAAAGAGATGATTTAAGAGAACCATTTATAGAATATCTAACAAATAGGGATTGGAAAAACTAGTTTAAACATATATCAATATAAATTATTAGAGAATGCAATAAATAATATCTGCATTCTCTTTTTATTTTAGCATATTTTAAGTATTTTTACTTTTTAATAAGTTGCTATTAAGTATTCCTAGAATTATAAAGAATGAATACATTATCTTAATAGGACCGTAATAGCAATCAATAATATTCATAATTTGAAAGCTTATGAAGCTAACAAATAAGCCTAAAGATAAATCAAGAGAATCACTATTTATTTTATACTTAACAAGTTTATAAAAGTACCATATTGAGAAAATAATAAATAGTATAAATAGTATTGTACCAAAAATCCCTAGTTCCACTTGAAATTTTAATATTGCATTATGTGGATGGAGTGGAAGTAAACTTTCTCTTACAAAATAAGAGGGATTGCTATCTAAATAAGATTTATAATTAAGGGAATAATTCTCATATCCTAAGCCAAACAATCTATTATTGTTATTTATCATAATTTCTGTTAGCTTCCATATTTTAAGTCTTGAGTCATTTTGATTCATGTCAAGCACAGCAAAAAGCCTACCTCTTGTTTGAGGAATTATAAATAAAATTATTGGCACAAAAATAGAGTATAATAAAAATCGTTTATTATATAATATTGCAAAAATAAATATACCTAGTATTAATGCTAATAGGGCATTTCTAGATTGTGATACTATAATATTAAATAATAAAAGCAAGGTTGCAATAGAACTTATAATCTTCATTTTCTTATTTTTAGTTTTTATTAAGTAGTTAATAAATATAAAAAGTACCATTATACTATAAGCTCCAAGATTATTAGGATTTTCAAGAGTAGAAGCAATCCTATGTTCCATATCAACATTACTGCCCATAATTTTAGTATAAATAACCTGGAATATAGTTATTAAACTTATAAATATAGATGAAGATAAAAATACTATAATTACGTTATTTATAGAAGATTTCTTTAACTTGTAGGAAATAATATAAAATATAAATAGATACATTGAGAATCGAATACTATTTGTTATGGTTACATATTTATTAAAAGCTCTAAACATTGACAAATACATTAAGATATTTAACAAGATTAGCGTTATAAAAATCTTATCCTTTAAAATAATATTCTTCAAATTTAGTAATAAGCTCTTTCGTTCTTCTGAAATGAAAATTATACCTAATATTTGTATAAATAAAAGAGTATAAATTAATATATCTGTACTAAAGACTCCATAACTAGGAAGTATAGGGAATAGAAATACAAATAGTAAAAGTAGTATATAGGTTGATTTCTCATAAAATTTAATCATAAAAATACCTCATAATATAATATATTATTAAGGAGCTGTCGCAACAGCTCCTTAATTAAAAATGTAGAATGTAAAATGTAGAATTATTGATTTAATTCGAAACGAATTACTAAAAAGATATATATTTTAGAAACTCCTAACGGAGTTTCTTCTTTAATTTTACATTTTTCATTATTCATTTTACATTGTGCCACAGCACCTTGTAAAAATCTATCTAGGAATAAATCCAATTTTCTTTTGAATTTTTCTTAGAGTCTTCATTGAAACATAGCTAGCCTTTTCAGCACCTAGCTTATATATTTCCTCTAAAGCTTTCTTATCCTTAAGGATTTCATTAACCTTATTTTGAATTGGCTCCAATTCAGAAACAATAGCATCAGCTACATCTTTCTTTAAATCAGCATAGCCTTTTCCTTTATAATATTCAACTAACTCTTCAGCATTAGTTTTCTTAATTGCAATTAATATATCTAATAGGTTTTTAACTCCTGGTTGCTCATCAGTATAATTAACAACTCCAATGCTATCAGTTACAGCACGAGCTACCTTTTTTCTAATTACTTCAGGTGGATCCATAATTAATATATAAGCATTTGGATTATCATCTGACTTAGACATTTTCTTAGTAGGTTCTTGAAGGCTCATAACCTTTGCACCTATCTTTGGAATATATGGATCAGGTATCTTAAATGTTGGGCTATATACATTATTAAATCTATTTGCTATATCTCTAGCTAATTCTAAATGCTGCTTTTGATCTTGACCAACAGGTACTAAATCTGCATTATATAAAAGGATATCAGCTGCCATTAAAACTGGATAAGTAAATAGTCCGGCCCCTATGGAATCACCATACTTTTGAGATTTATCTTTGTATTGAGTCATTCTTCCTAATTCACCCATGTAAGTGTTACAAGTTAAAAGCCAAGCTGCTTCACTATGAGCTGGTACATGAGATTGTATAAATAAAGTATTCTTCTTAGGATCAATGCCTGCAGCAATATATATTGCAAGAACTTCTAAAGTTCTTTTTCTTAAATCCTTTGGTTCCTGTCTAACTGTAATTGCATGTAAATCAACTACACAAAAATAACAATCAAATTCATCTTGTAGTTTAACCCAATTTTTAATAGCCCCTAGGTAATTTCCTAAAGTTAATTGACCAGAAGGCTGAATTCCACTAAAAATAACCTTCTTTTTCTCTATATTATTTTCCAATTAAAGCACTCCTTTCATTTGTGCACATTAATTACTACATAACGTAACCATTAACTATATATTAATTATAGGGATGGGAAAAGACCATGTCAATTATAAGATTGCAAAGCAATCTTATATAATGAAGAATGTAGAATGTAAAATGTAGAATTCAGGTAAAAACTCTTTCAGAGTTTTAGAAAATGAAATAATGAAGATTCTCTTTTGCATTCGCAAAATTGAAATGAAATAATGAAATAGCTTATTGATTACTTAAAATGCGTAATACAAAATCGAAATGAAATAATGAAGAGCCTCTTTGCTGAAGCAAAATTGGCATGAGAAAATGAAAAAATTAAGGATTAAATTCCTTGGGAATTTATAATTTTGATAATTCAGCTTGTCTGAATTATTTCTTAAATTATGCATTATCCATTATTCATTATGCATTCATTAAAGTGCATTCTTTAACTCAGCTTGTCTGAGTTATTTCAGCAATTTTACATTCTTCATTCTACATTTTTCATTATTTTGCATAGCAAAATCCAACTTTGTTATTGATTTATCAATCCAAATAGATATATACTAATATAGCAATTGTAAATATTTATATTTATTGACTTATATGGAGGTGATTAATATTAGTTATATAGAGTTCCATAATTTATCTAAGAAGTATAAGAATGCTGATAAGTATGCACTTAAAAATACAGATTTTAAAATTGAAAAGGGTGAATTTGTAGTAATACTTGGGCCTAGTGGAAGTGGTAAATCAACTCTTTTGGATTTAATCTGTGGTTTTGAGGATATAACTGAAGGGGAAATAATAATAGATGGTAATGTAATTAATGATATAGAGCCTAAGAATAGGGATGTTTCTATGGTTTTTCAAAACTATGCTTTGTATCCACACTTAACTGCTTATGAAAATATTGCTTTTGGAATGAAGATAAGGAAGGAAAATAAAAAGGAAATTCATGAAAAAGTAATGTGGGCAGCTAATATATTAAAGCTTCAGGAGTGCTTAAAGTCTAAGCCTAAGAATTTATCAGGTGGACAAAGGCAAAGAATAGCTTTAGCTAGGGCTATGGTTAGGAATCCTAAGTGCTTTTTAATGGACGAACCTTTATCTAATTTAGATGCTAAGCTTAGAAATTCTACTTCAAATGAAATTAGAAATTTGCATAATGAATTAAATGCAACCACTATATATGTTACTCATGATCAAGTGGAGGCCTTATCTATGGCTGATAAGATAGTTATATTAAATAATGGAGAAGTTCAGCAAATAGGAAGTCCTTTCGAAATATATAATAACCCTAGTAATATATTTGTAGCAACTTTTATTGGTAGACCTCAAATTAATTTAATAGATGTAATTATAGATGAAGATCATATAATTATAGGAGACTCAATTAAATTTAGTAAACCTAATGAGTTTAATGATTTAAATAAAGGAAAATATATAATTGGCATAAGATCTGAAGATACTATTAAGGTAGATAATCCTAATGAAGAATATTTTCAAGGAACTGTAGAAAAAATCGAGTATCTTGGAAGTGAAACAATTTATTATCTTAGACATAATGATATTAAGGTTACCTTAAAGGATTATAAGGTAAATAATAAAAAAATAGGGGATAGAATTAATATTGGTTTTAATTTTAGTAAAGCTAATATTTTTGATATATTAACAAAGCAAAATATAAGGAGAAATTAAAATGAAGGCTAAAAAGATAATAGCAAGCTTATTAATGTTACCAATCCTTATGGTTGGATGTAAAAGTAAAGAAGAAAAGAAAAATGATGAAATTGGGGGAACTATAAAAGTTGTTACCTCTAGAACAGATGCAGATGAATTATTTGAAAAAATAGAGGAAGATTTTAAAAAGCTATATCCAAATGTTGAAGATATAGTATGGGAGTCAGCTGCAGATTATGATAAGTATATATCAACTAGAATGAATACTAAGGATTATGGTGATGTTTTATTTATACCATTTACTATGAATGGAACTCCTGAAGAATATGAAAATTATTTTGAAGCCTTAGGAAGTGTTTCTGAACTTGAAGAAAAGTATATTGATGTTACAGAAGCAGATTATAATGATATTGCATATGGATTACCAGTTGCTTTAAATAGCTTAGGAATTATTTATAATGAAGAAGTTTTAAAGAAAGCTGGAGTAGAAGAAATGCCAACTTCTACAGAAGAGTTTGTAGAGGCTTGCAAGAAGATAAAAGAAAATACTGATGCTATTCCTTTCTATACAAATTACAATAAGACATTAGGAACTTGGGGAGGAACATTAACTTCTTATGGTGGAGAACAATATAGATCAGAAATGTTAAAGGCGGGAACTGCATTTAAAGAAGGTCAACCAATACGTGAAATAATGGATTTATTCTATGAGTTATCTTCAAATGGACTTACTGAACCAGATCCTATAACAGGAGACTTTAATAAGTCATTACAAATGCTTGCAGATGGGCAAGTAGCTATGATAATGAAGGGTTCTCAAGATGCAAAGATGATTCAAGGTCTTACATCAAATGGTAGTAAAATAAGTATTGCTTCATTACCTGTTAAGTTTAATGGTCAAACAAGTATTGCCTTTGGAGCACCATCAGTAATTGGAATAAATAAAAATAGTGAAAATAAAGCAACAGCTAAAGCATTTTTAGAATTCTTTATTTCAGCTGAAAGTGGATATGCAGAGGATTTAGGTGGAATGTCACCAAGTAAAGAAGATTTAAGTGATGAACAAAAAGAAATTTTTGAAAAGAATAATATAGTTTTAACATCAGCTACTGAAACTCCAGAAATTGATGCTAAGTATGCTGCAATTGCTAATGAAGTAGGTGTTGGAAGATTAACTGATGTACTTCAAAAGGTTATTAATATAGGTTTATATCCAAATCAAAATGAAAGCTATACTGATTATGTAAATTCCTTAGAAGATAAGTGGGAAGCAGCAGTAAAGGCAAATGAATAATGTAAACTTCATAAAAAAAGAAAGACAAATTATTTTTCTCTTTCTTTTTTTTCCTATTTTATTATTATTTTTATTTGGATTTTTACCTATAATTGAAATAGTTATATATAGTTTTACATCTTGGAATGGAATATCAAGTACTAAAGAATTTATTGGCTTTGATAATTATATAAAGGTACTAACAAACCCAACTTATTTTCAAGTATTTAAAAATAGTTTATATTACTTTTTATCTGGAATACTTCAAATAATAATAGCTATGATTTTTGCTATTATGTTATCATCAAAGGTAAAATTTAAAGGATTTTTTAAAGCAAGCTTTGTTTTTCCAACTCTTATAAGCGGAGTTGCTATATCAATGATGTTTAGAGTGTTTTTTGAGCCAGGGGGAACCTTTGATGCAGCACTTGGAGCCTTAGGTTTTGGAGAGTTTGTACATTATTGGTTAGGGGATCCTAGAATTGTTAATTACACTTTAGCAAGTATATCTCTTTGGAGGTTTACAGGCAGAAGCTTTATTATGTATTTTGGAGCAATTCAATCTATACCTAGGGAATATATAAAGGCTGCAGAAATAGAAGGAGCCTCTGTTATCCAAAAGGTTAGATATGTAATATTACCTAATATACACACAATAATTAAAATAAATTTTCTTCTGCTTATTATAGGTGCTATATCTGTTTTTGAAATACCTATGATAATGACTAATGGTTCTAATGGAACTAGCACATTTTTATTACAAACCCTTAAAACAGCCTTTGAGCAAAAGAAAATAGGACTTGCAGCTGCTATGGCAGTAATAATTTCAGTAGTGATTATAATAGCTACAATTATTCAAAAGAAGGTATATAGTAATGATGAAGATGAATATTAAGTCTATAATAGCAAAAATATTAAAATATACTGCTTTAATAGGTTGGACAATAGTAGTATTTTTACCTTTAATAACTGTTATTTTTGGATCCTTTAAAACTTACGATGAATTTACAAGAACTAGTGGAATTACTCCTCCAAATAGCTTTACTTATTTTGAAAATTACATAAAGGCTTTTGTAAATGGTAAAATGCTTATGGGATTTATTAATACCTTTATATTAATATTCTTTGGAGCAATAGGTAGTGTGATTTTAGGTTCTATGGTTGCCTTTGTTATAAGTAGATTTGAATTTAAGTTTAAAAAAATAATTTTATTTATGTATTTACTTGTATCAATAGTACCTATGGAAATGTCTCAAGTTGCAACCTTTAAAATAGTAGACGCTATAGGTATATATAATACTAGACTTGCTCCAATAATTATATATTTAGGTGCAGATGTTTTAATGGTTTATATTTATATACAAGCTTTAGAAAAGGTTCCAAGAGACTTAGACAAGGCAGCAATGCTAGAAGGAGCAGGATATTTCCAAATATATAGAAAAGTTATATTTCCTTTACTTAAGCCTGCAACGGCAACAGCTATTATGCTTAAAATAATTTCAATATACAATGATTTTTATGTACCATTTTTATATATGCCTGGTGAAGGGTTAAATACTATTTCAACTAGTTTATTTAATTTCATAGGACCAGCATCTACACAGTGGCAGGTAATTTGTGCTGGAATCGTAATAAGCATAATACCAATGATATTATTTTTTATATTTTTACAAAAACATATTTATCAAGGAATTACATCAGGGAGCATTAGGTAATGAAAAATAATTTTTTAAAACGTATTTATACAGTTATGGAGCTTAGAACTGGCTTTGCCACAGGACTTCCAGCTTTAAGTGGTGGATTGTTTGGAGCTTATTTAGCAAAGGATATAAAGATAATACCTTTAATTTTAATGTTTATTGCTGGCTTTAGCTTAAATATAGTAGCTAATATAGCAAATGAAATAAGAGCATTTTTAAAGAATGAAGAAAATGAAGATACATTTACAGGACACCTAGGAAGTGAAGGTTTAGTTAGGGGAGATGCAAAATTTTTAGATGCAGTAATAGCCTTAATCTTTATGTTAGCATTAGGTGGAGGTTCTGGGCTTTTAGTAGTTTTAATAACTAAGAATATTAATATTTTAATTATAGGAATAATAAGTGCCTTAGCTGCAATAACTTATTCTCTAGGACCAAAACCTTATATAATTTATCCAGTAGGGGAATTAGTATCTGGAATATTTGCAGGGGGTATAAGCTCCTTTGTATCTGCTTATGTACAGCAAGGTAAAGTAAGTATTGAAATATTTTTATATTCTCTTATAGCTATGATAATGACAGTATTTTTAATGTCTACAAATAATACTTCTGATTATGAAAAGGACAAGGGTATAAGAGTTACCTTGCCACATGTTATAGGCTTTAGAAATTCTATAAAGCTAATAATACCAGAAGGAATAATTATGGTATTAGCTTGGATAATATTATTTTTAACTTCAAAAATAACCTTAATAATATTTATATCAGGGTTACTTATATTTTATTATTATGGATACCTTAAATGGTATAAGGATTATTATAAAATAAAGGAAGTATACAAGGAAATGGGGAAAGAGTGGGGACCTAGACCATTACTTCTTATATATAGCTTTCACTTTATTATGTCTTTAGAATTTTTAATATATATTGTATAGAGCAGGTTGTAACATATTATGCTAAGCCTCCGTCGCAAGCTCCAAGTCGTCTTACGCATAATATGTTACAACCTTTAAGAACAATATAATTTAATGACTGTAAGTATGCAGGAGGATGATTTATGGTAAGGATAAATTTGAATTTAATAAAGAAAAACCCATTAAGTTTAACTTCAATATTAGCTGATAAACTAGGAGTATTTAAAAAATATAATATAGATATGAATTTATATTTAGATGAAGACTTCTTATTTAATGGAAATATAGAATTTTTAGAAGGTAGATCGGATGCTATGATGGGAGATACAACCTTCTTCTTTTATATGCTTGAAAAGGGTAAAAGAGCTGTTATTACATCAAATTTAACAAGAACTATAAACTTAGTTGGTGGCAGAGATTTACCTAAAAGTTTAGAAGGAATAAGGGTTGGTGTTAATAGAAGTGGACTTTTTAGATTGTTTTTAGAAAATGATTTGAAGGACATTATAAGAAATCCTAAAATTCTTTGGATTAACAATACAAATGAGAGGATTGAAGCCTTAAATAAGGGAGAAATTGATGCTTTAGTTGCAATAGAACCCTTTGTTTCTAAAGTAGTTAATAATGGTGGAAAAGTAATTTGGAATTCAAGAAATAGTGATAAAAATCTAGTTATGTGGTGCTTTGATGAAGAGTTTTATAATGAGAATCCTGAAGGAGTTAGAAATTTTCATAGAGCATTAAATGAAGCAGCAGAAATATTTAATAATTCCACTGGTGAAGAAAAGGTTAATTATTTTATGGGCTACTGTGGATTTCCTAAGGAAATAGCAGAAGGCTTTAGAAGCTTTACTTTTGAAATCAATGGAGAATATAAAAAAGAAGATTTTGATTTATGCCAAGAGTGGATGTATAGAGAGGGAGAAATTAAGAAGCTATATAATGGAGAAGAATTAATACAAAATAAATAATGATTGTATTTATATACTTAAATTTCACCTTAGACTTTAAGGTGAAAAAAATCTATTACTAGAAATATAGTGGATAATAGTATTATTAGACTTATTGCCCAAAATGAAAATTTAAATATTAAAAAAATTATTGATAGTAAAACCATTAATGTAAAAAATAATTTTGTAAATTGCATTTTAATTTCTCCTATGTATAATTCTTCTTTAGAGTATTTTGTCCTAATTTTAAAGAATAATACATAAAAGCAATAAAGGTTATATCAAGAAATCTTGATATAACCTTTACTTAAAAACAGAAACTATCTTCTGTTGTTTTGTGCTTTTCTAGCTCTTCTACAATCTGGGCATCTTACAGGTTCGTTATCGAATCCTTTTTCCTTGTAGAATTCTTGTTCTCCAACTGTGAAAACGAATTCCTTTCCACAATCTTTACATATTATTTTCTTATCTTCCATTTATAATTTCCTCCTTAAAATTCATAGGTATAAATTGATAATATCTTCCTTAAGGACATATATGAACTTTAAGGGGACAGATGTATCGAATTTTTCCTAATCATTTAAATATTCAACTATATTATAGCATAATGGGAAAATATTGCAAGGGATATTTCAAAAAATATAATAAAAATTTTTAAATATTTAAAATATTCTAAATAATCCTGAAATATTATCTTGATGAATTATTATGGATTTTTTTCTTATTAAATCTTAAATAATACACTGTAAATACTATTATAGGAAGTAGTACAAAGGCTATTAAATTTACAACCTGTATGTATTTTAATATTTTATATAGGTAAAAATTATTCATACCTAAGAAATTTGATAAAACATAAGTTAGGAAGGTATAAATTCCTATAATTAACGGCTTATTTTTAAATACTCTTTCTAATATTAATAATATGCTATAACTAGATAAAAGATATTTCAGGAAAAATCCAATAACTGTTTGAACTATAAAAAATAATTCTCCAAATTCTAAAAATCCAGCTACTTCTATTCTTTGGCTTAATACAAATTCAGGATAAAAAATATTTGCAGCTCTATATGGACCAAAAGCAGTTATTGCACCTACAAAAGAAATTACTACAAAGGCAATAACAATTAGCCCAGAATAAAAGCTATGTTTAACAATATGCTCACCTTTATCAATAAATTTTATAAAAGGAGTTACTATCATAAAGGAAGATAAGCTTCCTAAAATTAACAAAATCGTAGTAAAGAACTTGGTAGATAATCCATTGCCAAGGACTGGTAGTAAGTGGTTTATATCCTTATACATTTGTGAAAGTATAAAAAATGCAACTCCATTTAATATAAGTACAAAAACATTTATTAATATAAAAATTAATATTGTACGAACCTTTTTATTAAAAATAAATAGTGAAGGTACTATAAAAAATATTAATGCATACCAAACTGGGGTATCAATAAATAAAGTTGTATGAAGTACATTAGCTTCAACAGCTGCTGATTCAATAGCATTTATAAATAACGCTAATATAAATATAAATAGAAAGAATACTCCTAAAGGCTTTGGAAGTGCTTTAAGAAAAATCTCATTTATATCAGAAGAATCCGTATTTTTATAAATATTAACTATGAAAAGTAAGAATGCGATAAAAATTATTCCGGCAATTAAGGAAGCCAGCCATGTATCTCTTCCCCCTATATCTATAAATACTGACATATAAGTCTTAATAGAAATTATAGATACCCCAATGATAAATAATATAAAATGTTTACTAGAAATTTTGTTCATAATAAAACCCTTTCAATTATAGTAATTAAAAACTAAAAAATTAACAAACACACTTTTTTATAATTCCGAATAAAATGAGGAATTATTTCCTTTAGTTTGTAAGAAGATAAATATAATATTTATCTTCCTATAGAAAGTATTAGCTAAAACTTCTAAATATATGAATAAATATGAAAAATAATTTAAAAGTTTAAAGTAATTCCTCCCTTGGTGTATATTAAAATTCTTTAGAACAAATAATACAAATAGGTGATGTATATGAATAATTTAGAATATATAAAGGAGAAATTAAAAAACTCCTTTGATGTTAAATATAGACCAGTAAAGACTGTATTAGGCAAGGCAACTATAGTATTTATTGATGACTTATGTAATGCCGAAATGATAAGTGAGTATGTTGTATCCCCACTTAGAGGCTTTGGAGATTTACCGCCTAAAAGTGGTGAATTTATATCATTACAGCAAGTTATTGAGAATGCTTTAGATATAAATGCTGCAGGAATAGCTAAGGATGCAGATGATGCTATAATGCATGTATTATCAGGGGATCCAGCAGTTGTTTTTGAAAAATACAAAGAAATAATGTATGTAGAAGCTAAAGGCTTTCCAGTAAGGGGAGTTGGTACTCCTGAAACAGAATCAGTTCTTAAAGGACCTAGAGAAGGTTTTAATGAATTAATAGTTAATAATGTAGCATTAATAAGAAGGCGAATAAAAAATCCAGACTTAAAATTTGAAGCTCTAGTAGTGGGAGAAAAGTCTCAAACAGCTATTGCTGTATGTTATTTAGATGGAATAGCTCCTAAGGACTTAATAGACAAAGTAAAAAATCAAGTGAATAATTTAGATTTACGATTTATATTAGATACTAATTACATAGAAGATGCTCTTAAAAGTAAAAATAGTTTTTTTGATACAGTAGGATATACTGAAAAGCCAGATGAAATTTGTGCAAAGCTATTAGAAGGAAGAGTTGGAGTAATAGTAGATGGAACTCCATTTGTAATTACAGTACCTTATTTTTTCTTGGAAAATTTCCAAATGCCAGACGATTATTATCTTAATAAATATTATAGTAACTTTAATAGGATATTAAGATGGATAGCTTTTTTTACTGCAACTACGGTACCTGCATTATATGTAGCAATAATAACATATCATTTTTCAATGATACCATCTTTATTTATGTTTAGGTTAGCAGTTTCTAGAGCTGGTGTACCATTTCCAACCGTTATAGAAGTAATTTTAATGATGCTTGCCTTCCAATTTATAAAAGAAGCGGGACTAAGATTACCACAGCCCATAGGTGGCGCAATGAGTATAGTTTCAGCCCTTATATTAGGGGATGCTGCTGTAAGTGCAGGAATAGCTTCAAGAATTACTATTATAGTAGTAGCTTTAAGCACATTATCCTATTTCTTAATACCAAAGCTTTATGGAGCATTATCCTTTTGGGCATTAGTATTAGTGTGTTTTGCAGCTGCATTTGGAATTCCAGGATTTTTATCAGGATCTATACTGCTTGTAATACAATTATCAGAATTAGATTCAGTAGGATATCAATTCTTATTTCCAATTGGAAGTATAAGTGAATATAAATTTAAGGATGTAATATTAAGAGGTTCATTAAGGAGAATATCAAAAGACTTTATAAAAAGGGGAGATAAAAAATGAAGGCTAAGATTTTTATTAAATTTCTTTCAGTAGCATTTCTTCCTTTATTATTAATAGGATGTTTTGATTATAAAGATATAAACAAAGTGAGTTTTTCCACCAGTATTATTTTTGATACAGATGATTTTGGAAGATCAGTGGTTTATGTAGATTGTGTTAAACCATATAGAAGTACAAATGAAAGTTCAGATAAGGGAAAAAGAATAATATATAAGGGAATGGGGAAAACAACATTAGAAGCATTAAGAGACGTTAATTTAGCCTCTAGTTATGAACTAAATTACTCTCAAAATAGAGCCTATATATTTACAGAAAGAGCAGCTAAAGAAGGAATAAATAAATACACAGATTTAATAAATAATAATCAGGAATTTCAAATAAAACCAGATTTATTTGTATACTTTGGTGAAGTAGATGATTTATTAAAAATAACCTCTAGTGATGAAGAGTATTTAGGACTTTATCTTGAAGAATTAGTTCATAAGAATACTAGAAATCCAAGGGCTATGAGAGCCAATATCAATGATTATCTTAGCAATCAAAAAGAATCTAATAACACTTATGTAATAGGAAGTGTTGAAATTAAAGAAGATGCTTTAGATAAGAAAATAGAAATTGGTGGTGGAGCTGTAATAAAGGATGGAAAATTAGTAGATAAAATAGATTCTAGGGAAGCTATGAGTTACAATCTTTTAACTAATAAGGTTAATAAGGGAACTTTAGAAATTTCTAATCCACAAGATGAAAAAGGGTTTATAACTTTAGAAATTTTGGGCAATACTACTAATAGTAGCTTAACTTATGATAATTCAAGAATAAAATTAATTAAGAATTTAAAGCTTAGAGCTTCCATTGCAGAAATTCAAGGAAGAGCTATAGTGGATAAAGAACTATTAGATTATATAAAAGCATCAAAGGAAAAGGAAATTGAGGCCTATCTTAAAAATTCCTTTAAAAAGTATAAAGAACAAGGAATAGATGTCTTTGATATAGCAAGGCTTTTAAATATTAATTATCCAAAGGAAACCATTGAGAATCCTATTAGTATAACAGATTTAGAAGTAAATGTTGAGTTAATTATTGAAGGAACTGGAATAGTAAAAGATAGTTTGTAAAATATACATAATAATTTATATGATTAACAAATAAAGTAAAAATCTATTGATATTAAAAGGAAAATAAAGTAAGATTAATTTATATAGGTTCTCTGAATTCGATTCATACTATACGTAAAAATGGGGAGGGAGTATGGACGATTATAAAGTCAAGTATCAGCAAATCAAGTCAGATTACGAAAGCTATCAGAAAATCGCTGAGGATAAGATACAAGAGTTAAGCACTATAAATGTACAATACGAAAAAAATTTAGATATGCTTTCAAATGTAATATTAATAAGTAATTATATAAATTCAAATTTAAGTAATAAAGCTATAATACCTATGATTAATGATATGATAATAGGGATTATAGGAGTTACTCAATGTAGTATTTATCTAAATGAAAATGAAGAGTTTATTATAAAGGCTACTAATGGAACAGAAGAAAGTATAAAACTTAGTGAAGAATGTATAAAATATATGAATAACCATAAAACTTTTATTTTAAATTCTAAGATAGCAATAACTTGGGATGATAATAATGGGACTTATATTCATTCAAGAATTGGAATACCAATTAAAGTGGAAGAAAAAGTTATAGGTTATATTGTAGTTGATCATACTCATTATAATTTCTTTACTGAATTTCATGAAATTTTCTTAAACTCTATAGCAAGTCAAATAGCTATAGCAATAGAAAATTCAATTTTATATAGAAAGATTGAAAAATCAGCTAAGTGCGATGCTTTAATTGGAATATATAATAGAAAAACTTTTTATCAAATCGTAAATGAGAGAGTAAATAATAAAGATGTAAAAGAATATGCAATAGTAATGATAGATTTTGATGATTTTAAGAAAATCAATGATACTTTAGGTCATCAATTTGGTGATAAAGTTTTAGTAGATACTACGAATTTAATAAAAGGCATGTTAAAAGAAAAAGATATAATAGCTAGATATGGTGGAGAGGAAATAATCTTATATATAGACTGTACTGATGATATTAATGATATATATTCTAGGATAAACTCTATTAGAGCAGCTCTATCTAAAAATTATATTTCAGAAGGAAAAATAAAGAAGAATATAACAGCAAGTTTTGGCCTAGGCTTTTATCCCTATGACGGTGATACTCTAGAGGCTGTAATAAATTGTGCAGATAAATTTCTTTACAAAGCTAAGCATGCAGGTAAGAATAAAGTTATGAGTTCACATTTTTTTGGGTAATAGAGATAGGGAGCAAAATGTTTCTCTATCTTTTTATTTTATTAATGATTTTAGTGTAAATAAAACCATTAATAAAGAATATATATAAAATAAGATATAAAAAATCTATTAAAGGAGTGGATTCCAATGATTCAAATTTTTTGTTCAAAAAGAGGTGCAGGTAAATCAAAAAAATTAATTGAGCTTGCAAATGAACGTTCATTAATGGCCAAAGGAGATTCTGTTTATATCGATGATGACGCAAGAAGAATGTTACAGTTAAAGGGAAAGATTAGGTTTGTAGATACTAATGAGTTAGGTGTGTTAGATTGCGAAAGTTTTTATGGTCTTATTTGTGGTGTGGTATCCCAAAATTATGATGTTGAAAACGTTTATGTTGATGCTTTATCAAATATTGTTAACAAGAATATATCTGAATCAATTAATTTGTTTAAAAAGCTAAAGGAATTCTCTCAAAAATACAACTTGAATATTTTTATAAACTTAAATTGCGAATGCTTAGAAGAACTTCCAGACTTTATTAAGGAATATGTAGCATAAAGATACTTTGTATACAAAGTATTAATGTTAATTAGGTGAGAAAATAATTAAACGTAACCTTACGGAGCGTAAATAATTTATAAATTTATAGATAAAAAGTAAGTTAATAATAAAATAATAAAATGAGATAGTTAATTGTGAAATTTCCCTAAGGAAAATATTAAAAAAAGAAAAGCTTTTGGCGATAGCATTAACAAGGGCTTTTCTTTTTTAGCTTAAAAAATGCTTTCACTAATTGATATTATTATAATAAAAAGATATACTATAATAAGTAAAAATAAGAGGAGGATACGTAGAATGGCTAATGTTTTAGACGAGTTATTAGATCGTGGATACATAAAGCAATTTACTCATGAAGATGAAACAAGAGAATTGCTAGAAAAGGAGAAAATAACTTTTTATATAGGATTTGATCCAACAGCAGATAGTTTACATGTTGGACATTTTATTGCAATGATGTTTATGGCTCATATGCAAAAGGCAGGACATAGACCAATTGCTCTTCTTGGTGGTGGAACTGCAATGGTAGGAGACCCATCTGGAAAAACTGATATGAGAACAATGCTTACTAAGGAGCAAATAGAACATAATGTTAATTCAATAAAGAAGCAAATGGAAAGATTTATAGACTTTTCAGATGATAAGGCAATTTTAGTAAACAATGCAGATTGGCTACTAAATTTAAATTATGTAGATTTTCTTAGAGAAGTAGGAGTACATTTCTCAGTAAATAGAATGTTAACTGCAGAATGCTTCAAGCAAAGATTAGAAAAGGGACTTTCTTTCTTAGAATTTAACTATATGTTAATGCAAGGATATGATTTCTACGTATTAAATCAAAAATACGGTTGTAAAATGGAACTAGGTGGAGATGACCAATGGTCAAATATGATTGCAGGTGTTGAATTAGTTAGAAGAAAGGCTCAAGGTCAAGCTATGGCTATGACTTGCACACTTTTAACTAATAGCCAAGGTCAAAAAATGGGTAAAACTGTTGGAGGAGCTTTATGGCTTGATGCAGAAAAGACTTCACCATTTGATTTCTATCAATACTGGAGAAATGTTGACGATGCAGATGTAGAAAAGTGCCTAGCATTATTAACATTTGTACCTATGGATGAAATAAGAGATATATGTGCAGTTGAAGGAGCAGCAATTAACGAAGCTAAGAAGAGATTAGCTTTTGAAGTTACTAAGCTTGTCCACGGAGAAGAAGAAGCAATGAAAGCAAAAACTGCTGCAGAAGCTTTATTCTCAGGCGGAGTTGATATGAGCAATGTTCCAACTGTAACTATTTCTAAAGAAAAATTAGGAGCTACTCTTTTAGATATAATGGCTGAAAATAAAATAGTTCCATCTAAGGCTGAAGGAAGAAGATTAATTCAACAAGGTGGATTATCCTTAAATGGAGAAAAAGTTACTGAAGTTACAAGAACTTTAGAAGAATCAGATTTAGAAGATGGCTCAGCACTATTAAAAAGAGGAAAGAAAAACTACAATAAGATAGTAGTAGAATAGCTTTAGTGTGCTATGGCACAATGAAGAATGTAAAATGAAGAATGTAGAATTAAGGAGGAAACTCCGAGGAAGTTTCTAATATTTAAATATTTATTGTGATTTTATTATACGAGGAATTTATAAAAATATTGCTATGTGAATAATTTTTTATAAATTCCTTTCCTTCAGTTTTGAAGGGGATAAATATCATATGAAGGCGACTTGGAGTTTACGACGGAGCAATGAATATGATATTTATCTCCTTTTTTATTGGTAATGTGATTTTTACTTTTATTTCAGGTCCATTTTCTATGGTTATGGTTCCATTATGATCTTTTATTATTTCATTACATAGGAATAAGCCTAGGCCTGTACTGTATTCATCATTAGAATTATTTGATTTTATAAATGGTTGAAATATATGGGTATAAATATCTTTTGGTATAGGTGTTTCACTAAAATTAATAACGTCTATATTATAAGTATCATTGCTTTTATAAGAATTTATATGAATTATAGATTCCTGTGCAGAGTATTTTATAGCATTATCTATAACGTTAATTAAGACTTCTTTTATTTTATTTAATTTAATATTTAAAATTGCCTTTTCTATATTTGAAGATATAGAAAGGTTATATTTTTCTGCTTTTATAGAAAGGTCAGAAATTGTTTGATTTATTACTTCAGAAATTTCCACATCTTCATATATATCATTTATAGAGGATAAGCCCTTTGAAATTTTTATTATTTCTAGAACTAAGGTATTTAATCTTTCACTTTCTGAATGAATTCTACCTATGGCGCGTAATTTAAATTCTTCATCATCTACAACATTTTCTAAAATCATTTCTGAATAGCCTATAATTGAAGTTAGTGGGGTTTTTAGTTCGTGGGTAACAGTATCAAAAAATATCTTTCTACTTAAGGCGAGTTTTTCAACCTTGTCCTTTTCGTTTTCTATATCTAAGATTTGTTCTTGTATTTTTGATTTCATATTAATAAACTCATTTGAAAGAATAGATATTTCATCATTTCCTTCTATATTTATATCAATATCATAATTACCTTCACCTAGTTTTTTTGAAGCAGAAGTTAACTTTTCAATTGGGGTTACAATTTTATTAGTTAGTCTATAAGAAATACCGAATATAAAGATTATTAGAGCAGTTTCAATTAAAGTTAAAATATTAGTAGCTTTTTCATAGTCAATTAGTAAATTTGTGTAATCTTTAGTTAAGTTCATTATTCCAATGTATGATTTGTTGATTATTATTGGATAAGAAAGAATCCCAGTAAGAGTATTGTTATCATATTTTATATTAACTATAGTTTTACCATCTTTAACTTCAGGAAGGTTATTTGTAAATTCAACTGGTTTTTCTTCTATATTTGTAGCAATTAATTCACCATTTACATCTGAAATTTCAAGTTTGCTTTCATAATTTAAAGATATATATTCAATTAGATAATTTCCTTCTTGAAGCAAGGCTTTGTCCTTAAAAATATAATCTCTTACAGACAAAGTATATTTTATTGATTCTCTACTACTTTTCATAACTTCTTTTAGAGAGTTTGTAATTGAAGTTTCCATATTTGATTTTAATATTTTTCTAACAGCAATATTTAAAGAGACTCCTAGAAATATCATAGTGATAGTTATAATTAAAGTGAATTTATACTTAATTTTCATATTTTACCTCATAACATATCCAACAGAAAAGACAGTTTCTATTATAGAAGGTTTATTAGGGATGTCCAATTTACTTCTAAGTCGCCTAATATGAATATCTATAGTTCTAATATCACCATCATAAGAAAATTCCCAAATGTTATCTATTAATTGTTCTCTTGAAAAGACCTTATTTTTATTTTGGACAAAGAATTCTAAAAGCTCATATTCTTTAGGCTTTAGTTGCACCATAGTATCATTTTTTAAAACTGTCCTGTTTTTAAAGTTAATTTTAATATTTGAATTTATTTCTACAAAGTCGGCATTATAATTGGAAGAGGATTTTTCTATTCTTCTAAGTACAGCCTTAACTCTACTTAATACTTCCTTAATATGAAAGGGCTTAGTTATATAATCGTCTGCTCCAAGTTCTAAGCCTAAAACCTTATCTACAACATCATTTTTTGCAGTAAGAATAATTATAGGGATAGAATACTTGGAATTAATTTCCTTGCACAAATCAAAGCCATTTCCATCTGGTAAATTTAAATCTAATAAAATCAAATTAGGTAAATTTATATTAATAGAATCTCTTGCTTCCTTTAAAGAAAAACTACTATAAGGCTTATATCCCTCTGATTTTAAGGCATAAAATAATATGTCATTAATAGATTTATCATCTTCAACAATAAGTATTTCATTACTCATTTAGTTACCCTCCAAACATAGTATATATTAATTATAAGGTAAAAAATGTATATAAAAAACAAAAATAAATAAGATAGGAGTTATCTCACAATGTAAAATTCTTCATTTAATATTCTAATGTTTTAATTAGAGGCTGTTGACACAGCCTCTTTATTCATTAAGGAGTGTATTGTCTATAGATAGAATAGGCAACATTATTTTTAAATTCAATCCAGCATAAGGTTCCTCTATTAGTTATTGGTTTATCAGTGTTCATATTTAAATCACCCGTATCCATAGGACTCATTAAATCAATGTAATTTTTAAAGCTATCGAATGAAGCCATTATATTTATTGCAGAATTACCTGGATAATCAGGGTTTAAGCCTAAAACCTCAACAAAGTCATGATGTAATAATTGGAAACTACAGTCATTTGACACTTCATAGGTTGTTATCTTACTAAAGTTATTTCTTATATAATAAGGATTTGGAAGAAAGTATTTTCCTTTTTCATTTATACCAGCATTATTATCTTTAATAGCTTCAGCGAGAGCTTCCTCACGTCCAAAATACCATTCAACTAAATCAACATCTATATAAGTTTTACCATCAATAGTATAGATATCTTTAATTGATCCTATTTGTTTATCATAAATAACTTCTGTTACTGTCAAATTAACTTGAACTTTTCTACCATATTCTTCGTTATATCCATAATATTCAAAGGTTCCTGGCGTACTTGTGTCTACTTTAGAATTGTCCCAGTTTATTGGTAGAGAAATAGGTTTTCCATTTATAGTTGTATTTACGTTTTTAGGAAGGTAGTATTCTAAATCTTGTTCAACTTTATCATTAATTTTTATAACTTCAAGTTTTTCAGATATATCCTTTGCTATTTGTTTCATAGTATCAACATCTACATTATTAGAGATAGCTTCTTTGGTGACAAAGTAAGCATCATCAAGTCTATTAGCTTCTAAAAAAATATCTTTGATTTCTAAATATAGATCTTTGTTTGCTTTATCTAATTCTATTGCCTTATTATAGTTAGCCATAGCTTCATCATATTTTCCATCTGCAAGAAGTTTTTTTCCATTAATAATAAGCTCTTTAGATATATTTTCTTCTACTAAGATTTCCTCTTTAGTATTATTTGATACTGTAACCTTCTTTGTTGAGTCAACACAGGAGATTAGTGATATTGTTATAATAAAAATAAAAAATATAAGTTCTAATTTAATTGTTTTTTTCATTATTGTCTCTCCTTTTAATAAAGTTATTAATTATTATAATTTAAGGTGTATGTTGCCTATAAATTGAAGTTACTACACCATTTTTTAATTCAATCCAGCACATTGTTTCTCTATCAGTTATTGTTTTAACTTCATTTTCTGAATTTGCTTCTAAAAAGATTTTATTGCTTTCAGTAATAAATTTTTCAAAGTCATGAAATGAAACAGGATTAGGTGGAGAAAAATTAAGGCTTGATTCTGGATCATATCCTAATTTTGAGAAATCTCTAGGTAATAATTGTATAATACAGTTATTGGAAACTTCGTAAGTTGTTAATTTAGTATAGTTATTTCTTATATATATAGGATCTGGAAGAAAGTATTCTCCTTTTTCATTAACGGCAGCTTTATTATCTTTAATTGCTTCTGCAACAGCTTCTTTAAATCCTATATAAAGTTCAATTAAATCAACATCTATATAGGTTTTACCATTTGAAGAATATACTTTTTTTATACAACCTGCCTCCTTATCATAAAGATTTTCCATAACAGTTAATTCTACTATTATTTTTCTTCCGTATTCATCGTTATACCCTTCGTAGGTAAAAGTACCTATATTATTAGTATCTACATTTTCATTATTCCAAGTAACAGGAATAGATAGTGAAGTATCATAAACATTTATATTTACTTCTTTTGGTAAGGTATAACTGCTATTTTGATAAACAGAATTTAATATTTTAATAACTTCAAATTTAGATGATATTTCCTTTAGTAGTAATTTCATATTTTCAATATCAACATTATTTGAAATTGCAGTTTTAATAATGGTATAAGCTTCATCAGCCTTGTTTATAGAAAGGTATTTATCCTTTATTCTTAAATAGGTGTCTTTATTTTCTTTTTCTAAGGAAATGGCTTTGTTAAAGTATTCCTTGCTTTCTAGAAAATTATTTTCATCTAAAAGTTTTTCACCAGTAGTTATAGCTTTTATAATTTCACTTTCTTCTAAAGAAATTTCTCCTTCAGTATTTTCACTTAAAGTAATTTTTTTAGAACTATTATTACAGGATATAAGTGTTAATGAAGTAGAAATAATAAATATAAATAATAAATTATGAATAAGTCCTTTTTTCATTTTCAGATCCTCCCTTATTTCTATAATTTAATAATACTCTGAAGAAATTTCTAAAGATAATAATGATGTTTCCAAGTTATTTCCAAAGTCCTTTCTATCAAGAAAACTTTGAATGTACTCGATATTATAAATAATTAGAAAGGTATACGGGGTGGTAATATGCCAGGGATATTTAATATAGGGAATAGCTACAATGTAAATAATAAAAAAATATCCAGTAAACTTACCTTCGACATTGGTGAAAAGTTTTCTGGAAAAATAATAAAAAAAGAAGGTAGTGATGAAGCTACTATAAAATTAATAGATGGTTGGGAGTTTCAAGCTGAAATAGAAGGAGATTTAGATTCTTTAGGTAATGGCTTTCATAGATTTCAAGTAGATGGCTTTGAAGATGGTAAATTAAAGCTTAAGATTGTAGCTTCAAGTGGAAAGGAAGCTAAACTTTCACAAGGAGAATTTAATGAAATAATCCTTAAGGAAGGCTTAAGTAATGAAGATATTAATTTACTTAAGGATATGATGAAATTTAATATTCCTCTTACAAAGGAAAATATTAAAGAAGTAAAGGGATTAATTCAGTTTTTAGAAAAGTTACAAGAAAATCCAAAGGAAGCTAATGAATTTATATCTAAATATTTACTAAGTAATAATATAGATGAAAATAGTGTAGAGGGAAATAAAATAAGAACTACATTAATGGAATTTTTTAATGAACTAAAATCATTATCAAAGTCAGATATTTTGTTGTTATTTGAGAATAATATAGATTTAAATAAAGAAAATATAAGTGGATACAAGGCTATATTTAAAAATGAAAATAATATTTCAAGAATATTAGATAATATTAATGCTTCTTTACCAGAAGTTAAAGAGGGAGTAGAAACTAATACTATAAATAATGTTTCTAAAGATAATAGCTACTTAAAGGAAAATATAAGTACTAAGATTGCTAATAAAGAAATAGTTATTGAAAGAAATACTGAAAATCAAGATGTCAAAAGAACTCAAGATAATAATATTAATAATAAAATAGGTAATGATGCTTATCAAAAAACAGAAGGCTCTAATCCAAAAATAAGTTTACTTTCTTTATTGAAATCTATATCTGGGCAAACAGAGGATTATATTAACGTTGCTTTAAAAGATATATTAATAAATAGAAGACAAGAATTTACTAGTAGTGAATTTGATAAAAGCTTTAATTTTATTAATACTTTAAAGCCAGAGGAATTTATAGATAATTTAAAATCAGTAATATTAGAATATAGAGATATAGGACAAGCTTCTCCACAGGATAATTTTAGTGATTATATAAATAAAAGTAGTAATTTAGAGCTTGGTATTACAGAATCCTTAGAATTTACTAAGGAAGAAGTAGAAACTTTATTATCAAGAACTATGGGAAAAGGTATAACCTTAACTGAAGAAGAGTTTACAAAATTAAAAGACGGGATAAACTTAAAATATCAAGAAATTATTGATAAAGAAAAACCAATGCAAGGAAATGTAATATCAACCTCTGTAGAATCTGAAAAGATAAAGAATAGTGATAATATTAATAATATAGAAACTAAAGCTAATAATGATATAAATTTATCTACAAAGGATATTGTAAAAAATTCTATTAATAAAGTAGGAGAAACAAGCAAAGAAATAATCAAGGATTTAATTACAGTATTAAAAAGTCAGGGAAGTGTTTCAGAAAAAATATTAGATATAATAAAAAATAATATAAATGAAATAAAGGTATTTAATAAGATAAGCTCTGAATATTATTATGCAGATATTCCAATTAACATAAGAGAAACAGAGTATCCATGCAAAATAATAGTAAAGGATAAGAGAAAAGATAGCAAGAAAATTGATAGTACTAATATAAAGATGGTAATTACTATAGATACTAAAAACTTAGGTATAGTAGATGGATATATGAAGGTTTTAGATAAAAAAATAAATGTTGATTTAAAATGTGAAGACAGATATGTTAAAATAATAGATATGGCGAAAAATAAATTAGTTTATAATATTGAATCTATGGGATTTTTAGTTGATATTAATGTATCTAAAAAGGAAGAGGAAGTATCTCTAGCTACATGTAGAGCATTCTTCAATCCTGATTCTGGAACTGCTATAGATAGGAGGGTATAAGTTTATACCAGGAGGAAAAGGTATATGAATGGAAGGAAAAAAGCCGCAGCCTTAAAATATGAAGAAAATATAGTAGCACCTATTGTAACTGCTAGTGGTATGGGTTATATAGCAGATAAAATAATAGAAAAAGCAGAAGAAAATGATGTCCCAATAGTGTATAATAAGGAATTGACAGAGTTGCTTTGTAATGTTGATATTGGAGAAAATATACCAACAGACCTTTATGAAGCAGTAGCACATATAATTGCTTATGTAACAGATTTAGATAGAATAGTAGAAAGGTGAGTAGATTAAATGGCTTTATACGCTATTTCAGATCTTCATCTTGCTTTTACAACAGATAAACCAATGGACATATTTGGAGAGAAATGGATTAAGCATGATGAAAAGATCAAGGAAAACTGGATTAGTAAAATAAAAGAAGAAGATACTGTTCTTATAGCAGGAGATATATCTTGGTCTATGAAGTCTAGTGATAGTAAAGCAGATTTAGATTGGATAAATGATTTACCAGGAAAAAAAATAATATCAAAGGGAAATCATGATTATTGGTGGAGCGGAATTTCCAAGCTAAATAGTATGTATGATAATACTAAATTTCTTCAAAATAATTTTTATACATATGAAGATTATGCTATTTGTGGATCTAGAGGTTGGATACTAGAAGGAAGCGATAGATTTACAGAAAAGGATAAAAAGATATTTAATAGAGAAATTATTAGACTTAGATTATCTTTAGATAAGGCAAAAGAAGCAGGATTTGAAAAATTCATAGTAATGATTCATTATCCTCCTATTAATGAAAAAATAGAAGCTTCAGCCTTTACTGAAATATTTAAGGAATATGGTGTAGAAAAAGTGATTTATGGACATCTTCATGGTCCAGCTTTAGGATCTGCATTTAATGGAGAATATGAAGGGGTAAATTATATTATTACATCCTGTGATTACTTAAATTTTGATCCAATAAGAATATTATAATATTATTGTAAGAATAAAATATAAATTAAGTTTGCATCTAAATATAAGGTGCAAACTTAATTTTTTTGCATTTATGAAAATTGACACTAAAAAACTAGGTGATTACACTAAAATTAATAAATAATTTTTATATAAGTTGGATTGGAGGGGATTTTATGGCACTACATGATTGGAATAAAGATGGAAAAAAGGACATCAAAGACGACTTCATTGAGTACTCAATATATAATAATATTACTAAAGATAGTAATAATAATTACCCCAAAGCACCAATAAAGAAAGGAATATCAACATTTGGGGCTATTCTAAGTACTATTTTAGGGCTTGTGCTTATAGCTGTAATATTTACCATATTTGATGTAAATATTGATAATGTACCTACATTCCTAATTATTATTTTTTGGATTATAAATTCATCTGTTTTATCAGTAATTTGTGAGATTCTTGGAATATAAATATTAATTAAAGGAACTGTTTTTTTAACAGTTCCTTTATGATTGCTAAAAAATTCACAAAACAACGAAAAAATTTATCGAGAGTTATTGACAATCAATTTCAATTAACTATAATTGTAAATAGAAAGAACATATAGGGGGAAGATGTATGACAATATTCAATATGAAGGTAGGTCAAACTGGAACTGTAAGAGATATAGAAGGAGACCCTAAATTAGCTAAAAGACTTAAGGCGCTGGGGTGTGTAAAGGGGACACAAGTAAAGGTCAAATTAATAGCACCATTAGGTGATCCGATATTAATATCATTTAGAGGTTTTGATTTAGCTATTAGAAAAAATGATGCAAAAAACATATATTTAAATGTTTAAGGAGTGGGAATATGATAAATGTAGCATTAGTAGGTAACCCTAATACAGGAAAAACCACAGTATTTAATGCATTAACTGGATCAAAGCAATATGTTGGAAATTGGCCAGGAGTAACTATAGACAAAAAGTACGGATTTATAAATAAAGATATAAAAGTTGTAGATTTACCTGGTATTTATGCAATGGACACATATTCAAATGAAGAAAAAGTATCAAGATCATATTTAGAAAATGAAGAAGTTGATTTAATAATAAATGTAGTAGACGCTACAAACTTAGAAAGAAACTTATATCTTACAACACAATTAATGCAATTTAATAAACCTATTTTAGTACTATTAAATATGATGGATATAGCTACTAAAAGAGGTCTTAACATAGATACAGAAATTCTAGGAGAAAAACTAGGAGTATCAATTTTAGCAATATCAGCTAAAAATAAAAAAGGATTAGAGAATATAGTAGAAGACATAGATAAATCAATAAAAATTGCTCCAAATTATAATATGAATTTCAATGATGAGAATGAAGCTTATTCTTATATAGCTAATTTAATAAAAGAAGCTTCTAAAGGTGATGGAAAAACAAATTACATAGGAGAAAAAATAGATAAGGTAGTATTAAACCCAATATTGGCATATCCAGTATTTTTAATTGCACTTTTTATAATATTTAAATTCACCTTCAATTGGTTCGGACAACCTCTAGCAGATGCTTTAGATGCTTTTGTGGCAGATACCTTTACACCAATTGTGGAAGGTTTAGTTGTAAATTCATCACCATGGTTTAAATCTCTAATAGTTGATGGAATAGTAGCTGGAGTTGGAGGAGTTATAGTTTTCTTCCCAATAGTATTTTCACTTTTCATAGGAATATCATTCCTTGAAGATTGTGGATATATGTCAAGAATAGCCTTCCTTATGGATAGGATAATGAGAAGAATCGGTTTATCTGGTAAGGCATTTATCCCAATGATAATGGGATTTGGATGTTCAGCACCAGCAATAATGGCAACTAGAACTTTAGAAAGTGAAAAAGATAGAAAGATGACAGCATTATTAGCACCACTTGTAACTTGTGGGGCTAGATTACCAGTTTATGCTTTATTTGCCTCAATATTTTTCGTATCCAATCAAGAGCTTGTAGTAATGGGACTTTATCTATTAGGAATTGTTGTAGCTATTTTAGTTGGATTATTATTTAAAAATACATTATTTAAAAAGGATGAACAACCATTTATATTGGAACTTCCAGAATATAAATTACCAAGCTTTAAGAATATAATTATTAATGCTTGGGATAAATCTAAAGGATTTATAATAAGAGCAGGAACACTAATATTTGCAGTATCAATAGTAGTTTGGTTCTTAACATATTTCAATATGAATGGATTTACAGAAGAAATAAATACTAGTTTCTTAGCAAAATTCGGAGGACTTTTATCACCTATATTTAAGCCATTAGGTTTTGGTGGCTGGGAAGCGGGAGTATCAATCCTTACTGGCCTTGCAGCAAAGGAAGTAATAATTGGAACAATGGAAATAGTATATGGAGATTTAGCAGTAGTTTTACCAACTATGTTTACTTCAATAACAGCCTTAAGTTTTCTAGTATTTGTTTCATTATATACACCTTGCTTTGCAGTAATAAGCGTTATGAAGAAAGAATATGGAAGTAAGATGATGTATATATCAGTTATATACCAATTTGTACTAGCTTGGGTTGTTGCATACTTATTTAAGTTCATAGCAACTCTAGTAACTGGTGGTATGACTCTTTCATATACAATACAATTTTTAATATTCTTAGCAATACTATCCTTAGGAATATTACTTTTAGTTAAGTATTTTAATAAGGAAGGGGCTAAAGAAGCAGTACAGCAATAAATTAATTTTAGTTAGGAATTCTTTTAAAACTCAGCATTAGCTGAGTTTTTTATTTTTATAAAAAAGCTTTATAACTATACACATATATGTTGTAAACCTATATGACTGTGTTTTAGAAAAATGTTGTTAATATATTAAAGGCATAAAAGTATAAGATAACTTAATTTTTTCCATATAATAACTTTATTGATTATAAAGATGTTTATATATGGAAATATCTTTATGCTAAGTTGTATGAAGAAACATTAATTTGTAAGTTTGAAAATCCTTTATTCTAATATATGAAGATTCTTTTAAGAAGTTTTTGAATAAATTTATTTGGTTTAAAGTAAAAGTTTTATATTTATTACTAAAATCAAGAATGTGCCAATTTAAATAATTTTCTAGATATTTAGTTGCAACTCCCCTAAATCTAAATAGCCATCTTCTTATATTTAATGAAAAACTATGAATAAATAAGCAATTTTTAGGCAAAGAAGAGTTTAAATTTTCTATATCTTTTCTATATACATTATTCTTATCAGAAAGATCATTTGACTCTAATTCCTTAATAATAAGAGATAGTCTTTTATCTTTAGCAGGTAGAAGTTTTGAGTTATGTCTTTTAGTATATATATCAAAATATCTATCATTGTAAGATGATAAAATAGCATTTTCATCAATATTATAAGAAAAGTTACTGCTTATAGAATTAAGAGAAATACTATATCTACTAATAACCTTTGATAATAAAGTTTTATTACTATCCATTGCACAAGCTATAAAAACTTTTCCTCTTCTATAATTTTCAGCATTTCTATCACCTTTAAAATTTTCTAACATCATAACTTTACTTACTTCTACATAATTTTTTAAAATATTATAGTAATTTTTATTTTGAGTAATTAGTATTTTATGACGCCAGAAAAAAGAGGTTGCTAAATTTATATTAAGAATAGCAGAGCATTCTCTAAGGGATTTTCCATTATTTAATAAAATAAAATATTTAATCCATAGATCAGCAGATTTTTTTGAATAACTAAATAATGTTTTAGTTTTTGGAGAAAAAGTTTTTTTACAGTTATAATTTGAACATTTATATCTTTGAAGCCCATTATATTTACCAAACTTTATAATTTTTTTGCAGCTACAATGAGGACAACATAAAATTTCTCGATTCTTTAAAAGGTCAATAACTGCTAATTTGCTGTTGTATTTATTTACTATATTTAATTTTTCTTCTACTGGATTACTATCAAGTTCTTGTAATTCATTAAAATACATAAGTAGAGTCCTTTCAATAAAAAATTGATATATTTCTTTTGAATTTTTGACAACAGTAAATTATTTTATTCAATTATATAGTGAATAACAACATTTTTCTAAAACAGATACTTATAGTTTGAGAGATATGAGTAGGTAAGTTAAATATAAGAATAAAAATAGTTTTAATATATGGATATATAAATTTTAAATAATAAGAATTAAATAATAGACATATATAGTTAAATTTTT
>OGSQ01000250.1_pt1 | contig 30284 bp, 30 predicted proteins | sample 1573921 | NCBI WGS metagenome assembly OGSQ01 (sample SAMN03295832, study PRJEB24534) | human gut metagenome | isolation source: fecal sample 7 from infant 4 | host: Homo sapiens | place: USA: Pittsburgh, PA | collected 2014-07 | reverse complement strand
AATTTATATAATAAAAATTTTTATATAATAGTTGAAATTGGTTAGACTTATTATGTAGAATAGTTAAGAAAATATTTAGAGGAGATGAATACATGGAAAACTATAATGTTGTATTAGAATGTTTTGAAAAGAATGATGAACCAATGAATGCCACTGCAGTTGCAGAAAAAACAGGCATAGACAAAAAAGAAGTATCTAAGGTAATGGATAAGCTTAAAAAGGAAGAAAAGATTTATTCACCTAAGAGATGCTACTGGCAAATAAAGAGAGACTAGAAGGAGCTGTTTAAATAGCTCTAATTAGAAATGAAAATTTAATACTTTCAATGTATAAGGAGATAGATATTATATTACGGTGACTTGGAGGAAGTTTAAGTTCACACAGAAAATAATATTTATCTCCTTTTTTAAAAAATATTTACAAATAATTGTATGAAAAAAGTTAATATTGTTATATTATAATTATAGTGGTTTATACAAATTTAACCATTAATTATCTGAAAGGATGTGATGTTTTATGATGAGTTTAGTAAGAGTTAACAGAAACTATATTGTTGTTTATGGGAAGGTGACTACAGTATAGAGTAATTTAATATCCTTCCCAATAACTTATGTTTCGGGAGGAAAAATGAATAATAAAAACTTACTAGAATTAGGATTAAATGAAGGATACATTAAAGAGGCAAGTATCTATAATGATGATTTTTATTTAGGAAGAGTGTCAGTACAATACAAAGATATTTATAAAGTATTTACTGAGGAGGGAGAAGTACTTGCAAGGGTATCTGGTAAATTATCATATTCTTCAAATAATACTTTAGATTATCCTGTAGTAGGAGATTGGGTATTATTAGATAGAGCAGATAATAAAAGTGGAGATGCTATAATTCATAAGGTATTGTCTAGGAAAAGTTATTTTTCAAGAAAGATTGCAGGAAGTAGATTTGATATACAAATAGTTGCTGCAAATATTGATTATATATTTATATGTACAGCCTTAAATAATGATTTCAATATTAATAGACTTGAAAGATATATAGCTGTTGCATGGGATAGCATGGCAATACCAGTAATAGTATTAACTAAGTCAGATTTATGTGAAGATATAGATGAAAGACTTAAAGAGGTCAAGGAAGTTGCTATAGGAATAGAAATATTAGTAACTTCAAGTTTTAATGAAAATGGATATGAAAAAGTTAAAGAATATATAAAAAGTGGAATAACCATAGCCTTTATAGGCTCATCAGGAGTAGGCAAATCCACTTTAATAAATAAGCTATTAAATAAAGATATATTAAAGACTAACTCAGTAGATGAAAATGACAAGGGAAGACATACAACAACTCATAGAGAATTATTTGTATTAGAAGAGGGTGGTGTAATAATAGATACCCCTGGAATGAGAGAACTTGGGTTAATGTCTGCTGATGTTGATAAATCCTTTAGTAATATTGAAGAATTAGAAAGCCAATGTAAATTTTCAGATTGTACTCATAAAAATGAACCTAAATGCGCTGTAAGAGAAGCAATTGAAAAGGGAGAATTAGACTTAGATAGATTAGAGAGATATAAGAAGCTCAAAAGAGAAGAAGAGTATAATTTAAAAAAGTCTATGCAGCAAGAGAAACAAAGAGTAAAGAGCATAATTAGGGGGAAGAGATAAGATGAGTATATATTTAAAAGATATTAATGAAGAGAATTTATTAGAATGTGCACTCTTAACCACTAATAAAGAGGGGAAAAATTATGTTTTTGAAGAATTCGTTGCTTCAAATGCTTTTTCTATTGCGCAATCAAAAATTCAAGAGGGTTGGACTGTAAAAGCAATATATAACGAGGACTTAATGATTGGATTTACTATGTATGGATATTGTAATGAGTATGATTTTTATGAAATATGCAGGTTTATGATAGATCATAAATACCAAGGCAAGGGATTTGGAAGATTTTCTTTAAGAAAAATAATTGAAGAGATGAAGAAGAATGAGGATTGCAAGGATATCCATATTTCCTTTGATCCAAAGAATAATATAGCAAGAAGTCTTTATGAAAGCCTTGGATTTAAGGATACAGGAAAAACTTTAGAAGAAGAATTATTATTTAAATTAGAAGATACTAAATAGTGTTATGAAGAGTTGCTTATGCAACTCTTTTTTATAGCAACAAAAAACATTTGAATTATACGGAACCTTTGATTTAAGATAAACGTCTAATTAAGTGAAGATAAAAGTTCACATAGCTATGTTAGATGGGGAAGGAGAGAGGTAATGAACACTTCGAATATTATACCTATAGGTTTGCTTAGTAAGAGACACAAGGGAATAGAGAATAAAGATAGCAAGGTTACACTGGCCATAAATGGAGATAAAGAAGCCTTCAATAGTTTAATTGAGGAAAATATGAAGTCCTTATATATTGTTGCTAGAGGAATATTAAATAGTGAGTATGATATTGAAGATGCTTTTCAAAATACTATAGTCAAGGCTTATGAAAAGATTCCATATTTAAAAAATCAGGAGTATTTTAAGACTTGGATAACAAGGATTTTGATAAATGAATGTAATAATATAATAAGAAGAAATAAGAAGTTTATATATATGGAAGACTCACAAATTAATAATGAAATTTATGAAGATAAATATAAGGATTTAGACCTAATTAAAGCAATTGACTCTTTAAGTGATGATTTAAGGCTAACTACATGGCTATTTTATTTTAATGATATGTCTATTGAAGAGATAAGTAGCCTTTTAAAGATAGCAAAAGGAACAGTTAAGTCAAGGTTAAGTAGGGCTAGAGAAAAAATATATAATATTATGAGTGAGGGATAGTCATGAATAATTATAATGAAGATAAGTTTAATGAAATTTTGAAACATAAAGCAAAACAAGAAAATATACAAGTGCCAGAGAATTTAAAAAAGGATGTTTTAAAGACCTTAAATAAATTACCTGATAGGAAAGTTAAAAGAAAAAATAAATTAAGTAAAGTATCTGGGTTAGTGGCTGGATTAATTGTATGTTTATTAACATTTAATGTATTTATGCCAGCTTATGCAGAAAGCTTACCAATTATAGGCCCTACATTTAAAGAAATTAATGAGGCTATAGGAATTGGAGATAAGTATGTAAAAGGTTCTAAAGATGTAGATATTACTAAAAAATATAAAGATACTACTATGACAATTAATAATATTTACTATGATGGGGTAGAGCTTGCTATAGCATATGAACTAAAATCAGAAACTGGATTTGATGATAAACCAATAATATTTCCTATAATAAGAAGTGGATTTAAGGGGATTCAATATGATAATGAAGAAAACAATGGAGAATTCATAGATGATAATACTTATGTAGGATTGGCGTCTTATTCATTTACTAATGATAAGTTACCTGATAAAGCTAAAATAGAATTTATAGTTAATGATTTATATGGAAACTGGGTTGGATACTATCCTAAAAAGTTAGATTTTAAATTTTCTATAGATTCTAAGGATATGGGAAAAGAGGTCTATACTATAAATAAAGATATTAAATATGGTGAAGAATCCTTTAAGATTAGAGAGGTAATAAAAAGTAAGTTAAATACTGTTGTATATGTTGATGTCTATAATGAGAATAGTAAAGCAAATAAATATTATCAAGGTGATTATCTTAAAGAGTATAATTTTGAATTTATAGCATTGGATGATAAGGGGATTCCATTAAATAATAAGGGGATGGAGTTTGATGGTGTTTTTAAAGCGAAAAAATCATTAATAGGGACTAGTATATTTAGATTTGATGAGATATCACAAGAAACAAAATCAATAACTCTTATACCTATTATTAATAATAGTAATCGTATGTCTATTATTAATAATAGAATTGAAAATGTAAAATATACTATAGAAAAAATAAATAAAGATAATGAGACATTAATAAAATCAAGCTCAGAAGGAGAATATATTATAAATGATATTGATTTCCAAGAAGATAAAACAGTAGTAAATATAAAAGCTAAAAAGTATTTAAGAACTTTGGAAGACATTAATATTTCTATTTGGGATGAAGAGAAATTAGATAAATATAATAATTCAAATAAAGGTCAAGAATATGAATGGTATAAAGGAACAACTGATATAGAAATTAAAGAGACTAAATTTAATGGATTAGATGATGGATATAATTTCACATTAACATTACCTGCATTAGATAAGAATAAGGATTATTATATATCAGTACCTGATTTAGGTATAAAAGTCTTAGAAAATGAAAAAATAACTGTTGATTTATCTAAAAACTAAGGATTATTAAATAATGAAAAAAGTATAGTATTAAACTTAAAGAGCTGTCACAGAGTAATTTTAAATTACTAATGTGACAGCTCTTTCTATTTAGAAAAAATAATATTTTATCTAAAGAAATATTACTAAAATTCCTTGAAGAACTCCAATAATAGAACCAAGTACAAGACCTAGGATTTCAATATGTTTTAGTTCTTTTTTAGCAACTTTAATTATTATATCTTCAAGCTTATCTAAATCTAATTCATTTATCTTTTCTTCAACAATTGCTTGAATATTAACATTTTCTTTAGCCTTAATTAATAAATCAGCAGTAATTTCACTAAGTGCACTAGGAACTTCCTTATTTAATATTTCATCAATATAAGGAGAAGCCATCATTCTAAAGGGCATAGGAATAATATTTAGCTTTTCATTTATAATACCTTTAATTTTTTCTATTATGTAAGAATTGAAATTTTCACTATTTGAATTATTTAATGCTTGCTCTAATATATCATCCATTGAAAGAAGTTCATTAGAAATTACTTCGCCAATATTCGCAGCAATTTCTTTTTTTCTCTTAGGAATTAGTCCTAGTATTTCAAAATTTAAAATTGGAATTCTAATAGGTGTAATTGGTCTAAATAAAAGCTTTATAGCTAATATATTAGTTATCCACCCAATAAGGCCACCAACAACAGTTAATATTAAAATAGTTACAAATTTATTCATAAGTTCCTCCTACATAAGCAATTATAATTACCTTATAAAACTCATAGATTATTTTATAATTAAAAGAGAATTATTTCAATAGGAAACTGACTAAATAGTACAAAAGTTATTTCGTAGCGTAAATAATTTCTATTAATTTAATATTTTATAGATTTTCATCTAGTTTATTTACTTTAATTAATTTTTTTCTTAAGGGATATGTAGACCTATAAATTAGTGCTAGCATTAGGGTTATTTATATTAGTAAAGTTGTGAAACAAGTAATTAAAGAACGTGGATAACTGGAAGGTAGAAGAAATAAGAATTAATGAATGCTAGCACCTTTAAGTATTCAATAATGAATGCATGATAAGATTTTCATTGTTGTGCTTAATGCCATTTTTAAGGGGGGAATTTCTCAACTTCCTATACATTGTTATAAGGTGGTAATAATGATATTATTGAAGTGTTAATTATTGGTATAAATATTAGTGGATAAAGGATTTATACTCTTATAAGGGGGAGAATAATGAGAAGGATAAGAAAAATTTCACATCAGCTAGCTTTATCTTTCATATTAGTAATCTTATTTATTGTTACAATTTGGATGGTTGGAATAGTAAGTATTAAGATGGTTAATGAAGGTACAGAAGTATTATATTCTGATAATACTTTAGGGATATCGAGCATTTCTAAATTAAGTAATACTCAGCTTGAAATGTATATAAAGATTGAAGATTTACTAAATGCAGAAAGTGAAGATGAGAAATCAGAAATATTAACTGAATTGGAAGCTATACAGGAAAGTAGTTCTGAAGCAGTTAAGGCTTACGAAGAGGGTATAACTAGAGAAGAGGATAGAAGGCTCTTTACTGAGTTAGAGAAAAATCTTGAGGAGTATGAGGCCAGAAGGGGACAGATTATTAAGCTGATAAATGAAAATAAGCATATTGAAGCAACAGTAATAATGCCAACTTACTATGAGCTTATTGATAAGTGTAAATGGAAGATAAATAATCTTATAGATCTTAATAATCAGTGGGCAGAAGAAGCCTTAAATAAAAATGAAGATACATATTCATATTCTGTAAAATTAACAACTGCAATATTGGCACTAGCATCATTAATTGCAATTCTAATTTCAGTTAATATGACAAGGGGGATAACAGGATCTCTTAATAAGATTTTAGCTCTTGCAAAGAGATTATCAGAATATAATCTTTCAGAAAGAATTGATATTAAATCTAAAAATGAATTTAAAGATATTGGTGATGCCTTAAATAATGCTCAGGATAATGTAAAGGAGCTTATTAAAATTGTAATAAATGGAGCTGAGGATATAGCTGCTTCAAGTGAAGAGTTATCAGCAAATATAGAAGAAATGACTGCGCAGTTTGAGGAAATAAATAATTCTACTAATGAGATAACAGCTGTGATAAATGAGTCAAGCAACACTGCTGAAGAGTTATACTTATCTATATCTACAGTTAAGTCAAATGTAGTAGTTTTAGCAGATAAAGCTGAAGAGGGAAATGAAAATTCTAAGGCAGTAAAAACCAGGGCTGGAGAGATAAAAGTCAATACTAAAGGGATAATAGATAGCACTGCCAATGTATATGAAAAGGTAGAAGGAGAAATTCTTGCTGCTATTGAAAAGGCTAAGGTAATTAATGAAATAGCTAATATGGCAAATACAATTGAGGAAATATCAGAAGAAACTAATCTTTTAGCTCTTAATGCAGCTATAGAAGCAGCAAGGGCAGGGGAGCATGGCAAAGGATTTAGTGTTGTAGCAGAAGAAGTACGTAATTTGGCTGAAGAATCTAAGAATTCAGTTCACTCAGTAAAGGAAACAATAGGTGATATTCAAAAAGCATTTTCAAGTATTGATGAAACTAGTGGTAAACTATTGGAATTTATTAATGGCGAAATTATGAAGGAATTCAAGAACTTTGTGAATATAGGTACTCAGTACGAAAAAGATGGTGAATTTATAAATGACATGAGTATTGAAATATCAAAGATGAGTAATGAAATAGCTGAAATAGTAAAGAATATTAATAATGCTATTAAGAACCTAGTAGAAGTTATGACAACTTCCACAACAAGTGTAGCCTTAGTTAAGGATAATATAAATGATGCTACACATGAAATAGATCAAATTGCAGTTACAGCTCAAAGTCAGGCTGAATTAGCACAACGATTAAGTGAAGTTGTAGACAAATTCCTAGTATAAGCTTTAGGAAGATGATAATAAACATGTGAATATAACAGCAAAGATAAATAGAATATGTTCCATATGCTTATTTCACATTTTCTATTTATCTTTGCTAGTAGTTCACAATTTAAAATGAAAAAATGAAGGAATGAAAAAATGAAGGAAGGAGGTTTTGCTATGCAAAACCTCCTTTATTCTATAGATGCACTAATCAAAAATCTATAAAGATTTTTGATTAAACATTCTTTCATTCTTTAATTTTTTCATTCTTTCATTAATAAAATGCTAGAATTTTATTATTTATTAATTTTAAATGAGCTTTTTAGTGATACTATTCTATTAAATACTAACTTATCGTCAGTAGTGTATTTAGGATCTACATTGAAGAAGCCATTTCTAACTAATTGGAATTTATCTTGTGGTTTTGCTATCTTAGCAGTAGTTTCTTCTATAAATCCTTCTAAAACTTCTAATGAATTAGGGTTTATTTGTTCTAAGAAATGCTTACCTTCATTTTCAGGAGCATCATCTAATATTAATGGCTCATATAGTCTAAATTCAGCTGGTTTTGCAGTTTTTGCATCTACCCAGTGAATAGTTCCTTTTACTTTTCTTCCGGTAAATCCAGAACCACTCTTAGTTTCAGGATCATAAGTACAATGTAATTCAACTATATTTCCATTTTCATCTTTAATTACTTCATTACACTTAATAAAGTAAGCTCCAATTAATCTTACTTCATTGCCTGGGAATAATCTAAAGTACTTTTTAACTGGTACTTCCATAAAGTCTTCTTGCTCTACATATATTTCTCTTGAGAATGGAACTTCTCTAGTTCCTGCTTCTTCATTTTTAGCGTTATTTGAAACAGTTAGCATTTCTGTTTGGCCTTCTGGATAGTTAGTTATAACAACTTTTAAAGGTCTCATAATAGCCATAGCTGTATTTGCTTTAAGTTGTAAGTCTTCCCTTATAAAGTATTCAAGCATTTGAGAATCTACAAGAGAATTAGCTTTTGATACTCCAATTGCACTACAGAAGTTTCTAATAGATTCAGGAGTGTATCCTCTTCTTCTTAATCCAGATACAGTAGGCATTCTTGGATCATCCCATCCATCAACTATCTTTTCATCAACTAATTGCTTAAGTTTTCTCTTACTCATAACAGTATTAGTGATATTAAGTCTTGCAAATTCTATTTGTCTTGGAGTGCTTTCCATTTCACATTCTTTTACAAACCAATCATAAAGAGGTCTATGATCTTCAAATTCTAAAGTACAGATTGAGTGAGTTATTCCTTCAATTGCATCTTCAAGAGGATGTGCAAAATCATACATAGGGTATATGCACCATTTATCTCCAGTGTTGTGGTGAGTTGCATGAGCAATTCTATATATAATTGGATCTCTCATATTTATGTTTGGAGAAGACATATCTATTTTTGCTCTTAGAACTTTTTCTCCATCTTTAAATTCACCATTTTTCATTCTTTCTAATAAATCAAGATTTTCTTCTACAGATCTATTTCTAAAAGGACTTTCTTTTCCAGGTTCAGTTAAAGTCCCTCTATATTCTTTTATTTCATCAGCATTTAAATCACAAACATAAGCTAAGCCTTTTTTAATTAGTAACTTTGCTTTGTCGTACATGATATCGAAGTAATTAGAAGCAAAATAAAGATTATCCCAATTTCCACCAAGCCACTTAACATCTTCTTTTATTGATTCAACATACTCTGTATCTTCCTTAGTTGGGTTAGTATCATCAAATCTTAAATTAAATTTACCTTTAAATTCTTCTGCAAGGCCAGAGTTTAATACTATTGACTTAGCATGACCTATATGTAAATATCCATTTGGTTCAGGTGGGAAACGAGTTATTATTTCACTATGCTTTTTACTTTCTAAGTCTTCAATTACTATATTTCTTATAAAGTTAGATGATATGTTTTCATTTGACATATTAGTACCTCTCCTACAAAACTTTTTATTCTTATATATAGTTATATACTATTTTTTACTTTTAAATCAATTATCAATAAAGTGTTTATTTAATTTTAAACTATGAGTAAGAAAAAATAAAGCTTTGAAGCTAAATTATTCTAATTTGTATAATATTATCTTTTGAATAAAATGTTATATTTGTAGTAATGTGGGTATAATTAATATATAATTAAATAACTAACAATATTTTTGTAAAGGATGGTATTTTATGGGTAGCAAAGTTAAAAGTTTTTTTGCATCTTTGGGGTATTTAGTATTAAGCTTTGGAATACAACTTGCAGTTTCAGTGGTTGCATCAATAGGTTTAATGGTTTATTATCTAGTAACGAATGTTAGTAGTACTGGAGAGAGTTTAGAGGCAGCTGTGGCTGATGTGGACTCAATGGTGAATTTTGTAGTAGGGGCAACTAGTTGGATATTATTATTTTCTTCTATAATAACTATATTAGCTTTAATCCTAATTTATAAAATAAAGAAAAGAAAAGTTAAAGAAGAATTACTAATTAATGGTACTAAAACAATTAATTACTTATCTGCATTTTTACTAGGAGCACTTTGTTGGTTTTTTAATTCAGCAGTTTTGACTTTAGTTAGTAGTGCTGGATTATTAGAAGATCAATTTAGTAAAACTGATAATATACTCTCACCATTATTGGAAGGATCATTTCTTATAGCGTTTATTACTGTTGGAATAATTGCACCGATTGCTGAAGAATTCCTATTTAGGGGAGTAGTATTTAATACATTAAAGAAGAGGTTTTCACCAGCGTGGACTATTTTAATACAAGGAGTTCTCTTTGGAGTATTTCATTTGAATTTAGTACAAGGATCCTATGCAACACTTCTAGGAATAGTTTTTGGATATGTAACTTATAAAACTAAATCTTTATGGCCAGCTATTATAATGCATATAGTTAATAATTCAATGTCATTTATTATTACCATAATTTTGGGTGATTATAATTTAAGTACAACAGGGTTTATAATACAAGCTATAGTAGCAGTTATAGGTATTGCAGGTATATTATTCTTAGTATCTAGAACAAACCCTAAAGTAAGTGAAGAAATTCCACTTGATATTCAATATTGAATAAAAAAATAGAATAGGATAAAATTACAATGAATAATGTATAATGAAGGAGAATGCTATCTCACAATTAAAAATGAATAATTAAAAATTAATGAAAAAACTCGGAAATGAGTTTTGAAAATATATTATTAAAGTAATTTATTACAAATTCACTTTATTCATTATAAATTTTTAATTTGGGTTTGCGAAATAGATAGTATTTTGATAATTAATATTTTAAAATAATTTTTAATACGAAAGAAATAAGTAATGAGGTGACTGCTAATGATAAAATTAATTGCAACAGATATGGATGGAACTTTATTAAATTCTAAAGGTGAAATAAGTGAAGAGTTTTTTGATATTTTTCCTAAGATAATAGAGAAAGATATAATTTTTGCAGCTGCTAGTGGAAGACAATATTATAATCTATTAAAGAAATTTGATAAGGTAAAAGATAAGATGATGTTTATAGCAGAAAACGGAACTTATGTATTATATAAGGGAGAAGAGCTTCTTGTAAATTCTTTGGATAGAAACATAGCTATGGAGCTTATAGATATAGGCAGAAAGATAGACAATGCTTATGTAGTTTATTGTGGAAAAAATTCAGCTTATATAGAAAGTGATGATGAAAGAATAGTTAGAGAAACTAAGAAGTATTATGAAAGATATGAAATAGTTGAAGATTTAACTAAGGTAGAGGATGAGGTATTAAAAATTACTATTTGTGATTTTTCAGGATCTGAATTTAATAGTAACAATTATTACAATGACTATAAGGAGAAGCTTCAAGTTACAGTTTCTGGAGAAATATGGTTAGATATAACTAAAAAAGGTGCTAACAAGGGAATAGCCTTAGATAAGATAAAGAAGGACCTTGGAATATCTTATGAAGAAACTATGGTGTTTGGAGACTATCTTAATGATTCAGAGATGATGGAAGAAGGATATTATAGTTATGCTATGGAGAATGGACATGATGATTTAAAGAAAGCCTCTAGATTTATAGCAAAAACCAATGATGAAAATGGTGTTGTAGAAGCTATAAAAGATATATTAAAGATTTAAGGGACTAATTTATAATGTAAAATGAATAATGAAGAATTAATGAAAAAAACTCCTAATGGAGTTTTGAAAAATAATTATTTTCAATTATTAAATATTAATTATTAATTCTTAGTGTGGCTGTTTTTGAAACAGCCACTTTTTAATTTTAAAAGGATTGTTTGTGAAATAGTCCTTATTTTTTATAGATAAATAAATAGTCTACAGAATTTTTTTGAATTAGAAAATAATTGAGTGATATAGTAATATTTTGCAAAAAAGCACAAAAATATGGATAACAGGACTAAAGTCCTGTTATTTTATGACTATTTTTAAGGAAAATAGGACTTTCAAATTACAGTAATTAGGATAAGAATATAATTAGAGAATAATTTTATATAATATTAGGTATAAAGTGATTCTTAGCTTCAGGTGGAGTTTTCTTAAAAAGTAGAGAACCAAAATCTTGCATTTTGTGTGAATCACTTTCACAGAGTGCAGAATGCCTACTCCATATGAAGGTTAGAAGAACTAAGCCAGGCGCGTAGCAGTGCTTAGCTCCCACTTATAGAAGGGAGAGTGTTAGCAATGGTATAGAGCGGATAAAAGCTAAGTTGTTAGATTGAAGGAGGCTTAATATGAGTTTTATTGAATTAGATGATATTCTATCAACTTCTGTATTATATGACGGCTATTGTAATTATAGTGAATTCTTTAAAATCCATAAACCCAGTATTAATAGTCTATTTAATAAATCTTACGACCATAATAATAAACTTTATACAAGAGAGTTTTTATATAAATTTAGGAATACATTTATAATAAATAAAGTAATATTGCCAATAACAAAGGGTGACATAATAAGTTATGAAATTTATAATGTTATTAATTCATTTAATAATGAAAATATAATAACTAAAGCACAAAATATATTTATGGAAGAAGATGAATTAGAAATTAATTTAAATAATATAGAATTGGATAATGTAAAAATAAGAATTACCAGCAGAAAAAATATATATCCAAGAACAGATGAAATATTAATAATAAAATCAAATAGTTAATAAAATTCACGGTTTTAAATTGAGAACTGTGAATTTTTTGTTTTTTTAGGAAATAATAAAAGGCACACTTTTTATTATTGTCATTTGTTGATTTTTATTCTAAAGTTAATATATCGTGACAAAAAGAAATAATAAAAGAGGGATATAATGGATTATAAATATGAAGTTTTTAAAATTATTAATAATATAGAAGGAATAAATGAGAAGGCTATTGAAGCAGCTAAAGAAAGAGTTGACTCTTTGGCTAAACCTCTTGGAAGTCTAGGTAAACTTGAAGAAATAGCAATAAAGTTAGCAGGAATAACTGGAAAAATTAATAATGAAATTAATAAGAGATGTGTGATTATACTTTCCTCTGATAATGGAGTTGTAGAAGAAGGTGTGGCTTCAGCTCCTCAATATGTAACTTTAGCCCAAAGTATTAATTTTTCGAGAGGGAAGACAGGGGTAGCAGCCTTAGCTAAAGCTAATAATACTGATCTAATAATAGTTGATATAGGAATTAACTCAGATATAGAAGTTCCAGGAGCAATTAATAGAAAAATAAGAAAAGGTACAAGTAATATAGTTAAGGGACCTGCTATGTCTATAGATGAATGTCTAAAAGCAATTCAGATAGGGATAGATACAGTTAAAATAGCAAGTGAGAAGGGGTATGAAATTATAGGGGTAGGAGAAATGGGAATAGGTAATACTACTACAAGCAGTGCAGTTTTAAAATCTTTAATTGGCTGTAGCATTGAAGAGGTAGTAGGAAAGGGAGCTGGTCTAACAGAAGAGGCTTTTAATAAAAAGAAGGAAGTAGTTAGAAAAGCAATAGAAATAAATAATCTTGATATAAAAGATCCTATTGATATTGTAGCGAAAGTTGGAGGATTTGATATAGCTGGCATGATTGGAGTATTTTTAGGAGCTTCATATTATAAAATTCCAGTAGTAATTGATGGATTTATTTCTGCTGTAGCAGCTCTATGTGCTACTAGATTATCGCCATTTGTAATTGATTATCTAATACCTTCTCATTTATCTAAGGAAATAGGATATAATTTAGCAATTAAAGAAATGAAGCTTGAACCAATGCTTAATTTAGATATGAGGTTAGGTGAAGGAAGTGGATGTCCTATAGCATTTTCAATAGTAAGTTCTGCTTGTGCAATGATGAATAATATGGCAACATTTGCTGAGGCTGAAATTGATCCAAGCTATTTAGAAGAGATTAGAGATGAAAGTAGCTATAAAGTTGATACTTTAAGTAAGTAGGAGAGGTTATATGATAATATTAGTAGTAGGTGGATCTAAAAGTGGAAAGTCCATGCTATCACAAAAAATGGCTAAGTATTTAGGAGAAACTAATGGCAATTTATTTTATATAGCAACAATGAAACCTAATGATAATGAGGATATGAGTAGGATAGAGAATCATATTAAAGAAAGGGAAGGCTTTGACTTTATTACAATAGAGAAAAATGTAAATATTGAAGAAGTAGGAATGAATTTTAAAAGTTTAGATACAGTTATGATAGATAGCATTACAGCTTTAGTTACTAATGAAATGTTTAAGGATGGAGATTTTATAATTAAAGTTCATGATAAAATACTAGATGGATTAATGAAAATCAAGGATATTCCTAAGAATATGGTTATTGTTTCAGATTATTTATTTAGTGATTCAATTAAGTATGATGATTATACTGATAATTTTAGAAAAGAACTTGGAAATTTAAATATATCTATAGCTAAATTTTCTGATGTAGTTATTGAATCATCCTTTAGCAATATTATTATTCACAAAGGGAAAGAAAAGGTAGGTTTTTTAAATGAAGAATTTATTTAAAGGATTCATTATGGATGTAAGCATGTTTACCATTATTCCGACACCATATAAGGTTTGGGAAGATAATGCTGTATGTCATATGATGAAATTATATCCGTTAATAGGGCTTATAGTTGGTTTAATAAATTACTTGGTTTACATATTAGTAAGCTACTTTAGTTTGCCTTTAATTATTATAGCTTCAATAACGATGATAACACCATTTATTATAACAGGAATGTTGCATTTAGATGGTTTTATGGATGTTAGCGATGCTCTATTATCAAGAAGAGATAGAAAAGAAAAAATAAGGATTTTAAAGGATCCAAATACAGGAGCCTTTTCAGTTATATCTTTAGGAATATTATTTATATTAAATTTTTCTTCAGTATATGCAATAATAGAAGGCAATAAGAATATTATGGGGATAATTATTATACCTATTATATCTAGAGCTTTAATGGGATATATGCTTTTAAAAAAGGATACTATGAAGGAAAGTTCACTGGGAAGCTATTTTAAAACAGGTACAGGTAAAGTAGATATTTTAGTGATTTTATCTTTCTTAATAATGGCGTTAGTTGGACTAGTATATCTATTAGGAATTAAAGGACTTATTTTAGGTGGATCTATAATTTTATCAGCGATAATATCAGTAAAGAAAAGTATTAAGGAGCTTGGTGGAATGTCAGGAGATATTGCAGGATATGGATTAGTAATAGCAGAGGCTGTAGGATTATTTATTTTATCCATTAGTTAAAGAGAGGTGAGACTTTTGATTTTAGTTTTTGGCGGAGCTTATAGTGGTAAATTAAGTTTTGTAACAGAAAGATATAACCTTAAGGAAGAAGATATATTTACTATTAATAATGAAGGAATAAAAGAAATAGATTTTTCTAAGAAGGTAATATATAAGCTACATAATTTAACTTATAAATATGCTTTAGAAAATAAAGATATAGTTAAGTATTTTAAAGATAATATTAATATGTTTAAAGATAAAATAATTATTTGTGATGATATTTCTGAAGGAATAGTACCTTTAAAAAAAGGAGATAGGCTTTGGAGAGAAACTACGGGGAAGCTATTGCAGGAAATCAGTAAGGAAGCTAATGAAGTGTATAGAGTTTTCTGTGGAATTCCTATGGAGATTAAAAAATGAAAAAACTAAATTTATATTTATTAAGGCATGGAAAGACATTAGCAAATGAAAAAAAATTATATTGTGGTTTTACAGATTTACCTTTAAGTAAAAAAGGAAGAGAGGAATTAGCTTCATTGAAAGAAAAAATAAGTTATCCAGAAGCAGAAAAGTACTTTACTAGTGGAGCGTTAAGAGCAAATGAAACAATTGGAATTCTTTATGAAAATAAGGAGTTTGAAGAAGTAAAGGGATTCTTTGAATATAATTTTGGTGACTTTGAAATGAAAGCTTATGAAGACTTAAGGGAGAATAAAGATTATATTAATTGGATAACTGATGAGTCTTTAAATTTCAAGTGTCCAGGGGGAGAAAGTAAGGCAGAGTATAGAAAAAGAATACAAGAGGAATTCATTATTTTTATTAAAAATATAAAAGATGCTAATTCAGCTCTTTTAATATCTCATGGAGGAACTATAGGAACTATTTTAGAAGAGTTTTATGATAATACTAAGAGTTTTCATGAGTGGCAGCCAAGCTATGGAAGAGGATATAAGCTTGAATTAGAAATATTAAAGTCAGAATTTAAAATATTGAATGTTAGAGAGATATAAAGTGATTCTTAGCTCCCACCACTTATAGAAGGTGGGAGTGTTAGCGATGGCAGCGATCGGATAAATATGTACATAAATCATTAAAGAAATACGGGGGAGATAAACTATGAAGGAATTGACTATAGGATATTTATTAGACTTAATAATAGGGGACCCTCAAAATCCTATTCACCCTATAAGATTAATAGGAAACTTGTGTAAAAGAATAGAAAATTATTTTAGAAAAGAACTAAGCAATTCTCTTAAGATGGCAGGATTATCAACTTGGATATCTGTTGTTTTAATTGTTTTTATATTTACTAACCTAATTTTAAAACTTAGTTATAGTTTAAATTATATATTTGGAATAATAGTAAGTGGAATTATTATATATTTTTGTATAGCAACAAAGTCATTAAAAGTAGAAGCTTTAAAGGTTGTTAAGGCATTGAAGGATAATGATATTGAAGAGGCAAGGCATAGATTATCTTATATTGTAGGAAGGGATACTAAAAGTTTAGATGAAGAGGGAATTTTAAGAGCTGTGGTTGAAACTATAGCTGAAAATATTTCGGATGGAGTTGTAGCACCAATTTTATATGCAGGATTATTTGGAGCACCTTTTGCATTAGTATATAAGGCAGTAAATACTATGGATTCTATGTTTGGATATAAAAATGATAAGTATTATGACTTTGGATATTTTCCAGCTAAATTAGATGATATATTTAATTATATACCAGCAAGACTTACTGGATATCTAATTATGATTTCAGCTTATTTTTTAAAGTTAGATTATAAAAATTCATATAATATATATAAAAGAGATAGATATAATCATAGTAGTCCAAACAGTGCTCATCCTGAAGCAGCAGTTGCAGGAGCATTAGGACTTAAGCTTGGTGGAGCAAATTATTATTTTGGTAAATTAGTAGAAAAGCCTACTATAGGTGATGAAGTTAAAAAAATAGAAATTAATGATGTTTACATAACAAATAGAGTATTGTACTTAGTATCATTTTTAAGTTTTAGCTTATCTATATTATTAAATTATGTAGGGAGTTTATTTTAATGAGTAAGGCTGTTCATGGTGGAAATATAGAGGAATTATCAAGGATATATAATGTTGATAAGTCTAAGCTTTTAGATTTTTCAGCTAATATTAATCCATTGGGTATTAGTAGTAAAGTTAAAGAGTCATTAATAGAAGCTATAAAGGAAGCTAAAGTATATCCTGATATAAAGTATCATAACTTAAAAAGTGTAATTAGTGAGTTTGAAGAGGTTAGTTTAGAAAATATAGCTTTAGGCAATGGTGCTGCTGAATCTATTTTTAATTTGGTTAGAGCAGTTAAACCAAGAAAAGCATTAATTCCTGCTCCAACCTTTAGTGAGTATGAAGAAGCTGTTTTAAGTAGTGGTGGAGAAGTAAAATATTATTTACTTAAAGAAGATAATGATTTTAACATAGAAGAAGATATATTAGATTATATTAATAAAGATATTGATATAGTTTTTATTTGTAATCCTAATAATCCTACAGGCAAGCTAACAGAGAAAGATACAATAGTTAAGGTATTGGAAAAAGCAAAGATAAATAATTCTCTTGTAGTCTTAGATGAATCATTTCTAGATTTTATAAAGAACCATAGTAAATATTCAGCAAAAGAAATTCTTTCTAAATACAATAATTTGGTTATAATAAAATCTTTAACTAAGATCTTTGCAATACCTGGTATAAGAATAGGGTATACTCTAACTAATAATAAAGAATTACTAGAAGAAATTAATAAGGTAACATCTCCTTGGAATATTAATATATTTGCAGAAAAAGCTACTATTGCTGCATTAAATGAAAAAGAGTATATTTCAAAAACTATTGAGTATATAGAAGAGGAAAAAGAATATCTGTATAGTAAGCTTAATTCTTTTAAGTGTCTAAAAGTATATAAACCTTCTGTAAACTATGTCATGTTTAAGACTTTATTAGATATAGATTTAAAAGAGGAATTGCTAAAGAAAAACATAGTTGTAAGAAGTTGCAGTAGTTATATTGGATTAGATAAAAGTTATTATAGAATTGCAGTTAGAACTAGAGAAGAAAATGAAAGGATTATTAATGGTTTAAGTTGTATATTATCTATACATTAGTAATTGACAAAATATCTCATTAATAATATAATTCAAGTTGATATTTTAACTATATAACTATTAAAGGTGCTTTATAAGCTTAATAGGGAATTAGGTAAAAGCCTAAGCTACCCCAGTAACCGTAATATGGACGAAATCTATAACATACCACTGCAAAGTAGCGGGAAGGTTAGATAGTAGGATGAAGTAGAGCCGGGAGACCTACCTTTTTTGGGAATACTGTTATCCTCTGAGGGTAGGATAATGGGGATACTGTTATAGTTTTGAGTTATAGTTATAATGTTTTATTTATAAATTATAATTTGAAATTATTTGATAAGTATTTTGGGCATACTCTTAGTATGCTTTTTTTATTTTGCAATACTTTGCGAAATTACCCTAATAAAATAATTAGGAGGACTTATTCATGAAAAAAAGAAGTAAAATTCTTGCTGTAGTTTTATCCATGGTATTTGCAATTGCATTATTTGTTGGATGCGGAGAAACTACAAAAACTATGACAGACAGGGAAGGTAATGAATTTACTTTACCTAATAAAATCGAAAGAATTATATCAACTGCACCATCTAATACAGAGGTATTAGTAGCACTTGGACTTTCAGATAAGCTAGTGGCTATAGACAAGTATTCTTCAGATGTTGAAGGAATTAATACTGAAATACCACAAATAGACTTTAGAAATCCTGATGCAGAAACTATAATTGGTCTTGAACCAGATATTATAATAGCTTCAGGTCATAATAAAGTTGGAGAAAATGATCCATTCCAATTAGTAAAAGAAGCAGGTATTCCAGTAGTGTATATTCCAAGTAGTAATAGTATAGATGGAATATATGGCGATATTGAATTTATGGCTGAGATAACAAAGACTGAGAAAAAAGGCAAAGAAATTGTAGATAGCATGAAAAAAGATGTTGAAGATATAAGAGCTATTGGTGAAAAAATAACTAATAAGAAAAAGGTTTATTTTGAAATAGGTTCTGGCCAAGCATTATATAGTTTAGGTAAAGACACATTCTTAAATGAAATGATTCAAATAATTGGAGCTGAAAACATATTTGCTAATGAAGATGCATGGATTTCACCTACTCCGGAATCAGTAATAGATGCAAATCCAGATGTAATATTAACAAATGTTCCAGATATAAATGGAGCAAAGGCTATAGATGAAATTAAGAGCCGTGATGGATGGGATAGTGTTACTGCTATAAAAGAAGGAAATGTTTATGAAGTAGATACAAATGCTTCTTCAAGACCTTCTCAATATGCAGTAAAAGCTTTAAAGGAAATGGCTAAGGCTATTTACCCAAATGAGTATAAATAGAGATAAGAAAAATAAAACAATGATGATACTATCATTTGTTGTAGTATTTTTAGTAATATGTATTGGAACTTCCATAGGGAGTTCCAATATTAGCATTATAGATATTATTTCAATAATATCTCATAAGATATTTAATACTAATTTACTACAAGGAATTGAAGCAAAAGATGTTTCAATTATATGGAGTATAAGATTGCCTAGAGTATTATTAGCATTTACTGTAGGGGGAGCACTTGCAGCAAGTGGTGCAGTAGTTCAATCTATATTGAAAAATCCTTTAGCTTCACCTTATACACTAGGAGTATCATCAGGAGCATCACTAGGGGTTGGTTTATTAATAGTATCAGGAATATCTATCCCGTTTCTTGGTAACTTTTCACTACCTTTAGTTGGATTTATATGCAGTTTATTAACTATGGTAATAGTAATAGCATTTTCAAGTAAGGTTGATAAAGAACTTTCAAATACAACTATTATATTAACTGGTATGGTATTTTCACTATTCTTTAATGCAGCATTAACTACAATGACTGCTTTATTTACTAAGAATATTGAAGCTATAACTATGTGGCAAATGGGTTCATTTTCTATGAAGGGTTGGAGTTATTTAAAAGCTGGATTTCCTTTTTTCTTAATTGGAATAGTTGGAATTATGGCTTTTGTACGTGAAATGGATGTCTTAACCTTTGGAGAGGAACAAGCAAAATCTATAGGAGTTGATGCTGAAAGAGTAAAGAAGTATTTATTTCTTTTTGTAGCAGTGTTAACTGGAGCTGCGGTAGCAATTAGTGGAACTATAGGATTTGTTGATTTAATTGCACCTCATGTAGTAAGAAAGATTTTTGGCTCTAAACATAGCTATGTTATACCTATGTCAGTTGTTTTTGGTGGATGCTTAATGGTTATAACTGATTTAATCTCTAGGACTATTATAGTTCCTTCAGAGTTACCAGTTGGAGCAGTTACAGCTATGATAGGGGCACCATTTTTTGCATATCTATACTTTAAAAGGTCAAAGTAGGTGATTAAATGTTAGAACTTAAAAATGTTTTTTGTGGATACAATAATGTGGACGTAGTTAAAGATATAAGCTTTGATGTTAAAAGAGGAGAAAATATTTGTATAGTAGGTCCTAATGGATGTGGTAAAAGTACATTATTAAAGGCCATATCTAATTTAATTTATTATAAGGGAGATATTATTTTAGATGGGAAAAATATAAAGGACTTAAAAAGAAGAGATCTTGCAACTAAGGTTGCATTAATGACTCAAAGTACAAATATATTATTTCCATATAGCATCTATGATACTGTAGCTTTAGGAAGATATGCACATTTAAAAGGAGTTTTTTCAAAATTAAGTAAAGAGGACGAAGAAATAATACATAATAGTTTAGAAATGGTAGGGCTTTATGATATTAAAGATAAGCTTATAAGTGAGCTTTCAGGGGGGCAACTACAAAGGGTGTTTCTTGCAAGAGCCTTTGCTCAATCGCCTGAAGTAATACTTTTAGATGAACCTACTAATCACTTAGATTTAAGATATCAAATTGAAATACTACATTACTTAAAAAAATGGGCAAAAGATAATAATAAAATAGTAGTTGCAGTTCTTCATGATTTAAACTTGGTACAAAATTTTGGAGAAAGATCATTAATGCTTAAAGAAGGTAAAGTAGTTAATGTTGGAGTTACAAGAGAGGTTTTAAATAGCAAAGATTTAGAAGAAGTATATGGTATAGATATTAAAGAATTTATGGTTACTACTTTAGAAAAGTGGAAGTAAAAAGGAGGAATGAAGATGAGTAAAAGATTTGTAATGTCATATAGCTGTGGAAAGGATAGTACATTAGCATTATATAGAATGATAAAAGAAGGTCATAAACCTGTAGCATTACTTATTACTGTTGATAAGAAAGTCCTTAGATCATGGTTTCATGGAGTGCCTGAAGAATTATTAAATATGGTTTCAAAATCATTAGATATTCCTTTATTATTAGTAAAATGTGAAGGAGAAGAATATAAAGATGCCTTTCATAAAGCATTATTAAAAGCTCGTGATGAACTTGGAGCTGAAGCTTGTGTTTTTGGAGATATAGACTTAGAAGCACATAGAGTTTGGTGTACTGATAGATGTGATTATGCAGGAATTGAAGCTATATTCCCACTATGGCAGGAGTCAAGAGAAGGTTTAACTTATGAATTTATTGATACTGGATTTAAAACAGTAATAAAAAATGTAAGATTAGATGTTTTATCAACTAATTTTCTAGGAAAGCAATTAACTAGAGAAGTAGTAAAGGATATAGTTAAAGCAGGTTCAGATCCGTGTGGAGAAAATGGTGAATACCATACCTTTGCTTTTGATGGTCCACTTTTTGCTTTTCCAATTAATTTTAAGGAAAATGGAATAATAACAAATGAAAAATATGGATTTTTAGATATTGTAGGTGTAGTTAATGAGTAAGAGTATTATGTTACTTGGAACTGCTTCATCTGTTGGTAAAAGTACAATAGCTGCAGCTTTTTGTAGATATTTTAAAAATAAGGGATTAAAAGTTGCACCCTTTAAGGCTTTAAATATTTCTTTGAATTCCTATGTAACTAAAGATGGGCTTGAAATGGGAAGAGCTCAAGTAGTTCAAGCAGAAGCATGTGAAATAAATCCAGAAGCTTGGATGAATCCTGTATTACTTAAACCAAGTGGTAACAATAAGACTCAAGTTATAGTTAATGGAAGAGTTAAATGTAATATGAATGCTTACAAGTATAAGGATTTAAATAGGGAGTTAAAAGAAGTAGTTAAGGATATATATTATAAGGAAAGTAAGAACTTTGATTTAATTGTTTTGGAAGGTTCTGGTAGTTGCGCTGAGATTAACTTAAGAGACAATGATATTGCTAATATGTCTATGGCTGAAGCAAGTGATTCTCCTGTTATATTGGTAGCGGATATAGATAGGGGAGGAGTCTTTGCTTCTATAGTAGGAACTATAATGTTACTTGAAGAAAAAGAAAGAAGCAGAGTAAAAGGTGTAATAATAAATAAGTTTAGAGGAAATGTTGAAAGCTTTAAGCCAGCTATGAAGCAGCTAGAAGATATAATTAATATACCTGTTTTAGGGGTTATGCCCTACTTTGATATAGATATAGAAGATGAAGATAGTGTTACAGAAAGATTTAATGGAAGTAATAATAAAGAAGCCATAATAGATATAGCTGTTATTAAGCTTGAATCTATGTCTAACTTTACAGATTTTAATGCTTTAAGTAGATTAAAGACTATAAATTTAAGGTATGTAGAAGAAGTAAATGAGATAGGTTCACCAGATTTAATTATATTACCTGGAAGTAAGAATACTATTCACGACTTAAAGATACTTAAGAAAAAAGGAATATTCAATAAAATTATAGAATTAGAGCAAAAGGGAACCTTAGTATTCGGTATCTGTGGTGGATATCAAATGCTTGGTAAATTTATAGAAGATCCTTTATTTATTGAAGGAGAGAATAAATATGAAGAAGGATTTAAGTTTTTAAATACTAAAACATCTTTTATTAAAGAAAAAAGAACTAAACAAGTTGGAGGAAGAGTATCTTTCAATAATATAATTAATTGTAATGATATAGAAGTTCAAGGATATGAAATTCATAATGGTGTAACTTCTATTGAAGGTAATAATATACCTTTTATCACCCTAGATACTGGCGAAGTTGCAGGTCTAGTAAATGATAAAGGAACTGTATTGGGAACATATCTCCATGGAATATTTGATAATGAAGAATTTTTAAGAGAAATTTTGAAATACTTATTAGCTAAAAAGAATATTAATAGTATAGAAGAGGAGATAATTTCTTATAAAGAATATAAATTAAGAGAGTTAGATAAGTTATCTAATCTACTTAAAGAGAATATTGATATGGAAAAAGTAGAGGAAATAGTAAATATCTAAAGATTCTCTTATAAATATCTTAATAATAACCTAATGTTATAGCAATTTATTTCCTATGAAGTAAAATATAAATATACAGATTTATATTTACCAGAGTAGCTGGAGGGATTTATATTGAGTAATATTATTAAGAATTTTATTTTTAAATATAACTTACAAGATGTAAAATGGCTGGATTTAACTTGGTTATTAGTCATGCCAATAATTAATATAAACTATTTATTGGCTGGATCATTAGCTGAAAGTGGGACTAGCCTTGCTTTAGAATTAGATAAAGAAATACCTTTCCTATCAGTATTTATTTTCCCTTATGTTTATTGGTATATTTTTATTTTATTAGGTGTAGTTTTTATTTTATCTAAAGATAGAGAGAGGTATGGAAGAACTTTATTAGCAATATATGTTGCCATGTGCATTTGTTATTTATTTTATTACTTTTACCCAGTAGAGATATCAAGACCAGTAATAGCAAATAATACAATTCCAAATAGGTTAGTTAATATAATATATGAAAATGATAGGCCTCTTAACTGTTTCCCATCAATTCATGTTCTAAACACCTATATAATTATGCGTTTTACTAAATTAAAAGATAATAAGCCATGGTTTTGGTATACCAATATTAGTGGAATATTGATAATGCTATCTACTGTATTTATTAAACAACACTTTATATTAGATGGGGTTATGGCAATAGCCTTGGGTGAAGTAGTAGTACTAATAATAAATAAAATAGAGGGTAAGTATATTAAGAAGATATTAGAGTTGCCATATAAAGCTATTGATAAGATAAAAAAAAGACGAGATATTACTATTAGTTAAAGAGCAGTTGTCAACTATTTTACAATAACAGGAATTTTATTATTTGTTAACAAAAAAGAAATAAATTTTTCTTAAAAGCTATTTACAACTAATAATAATTATTATATAATAAACACATCGAAAGAAATAAATTATATAATAAATGTGGAAATTAGGAGGAGTTTAAAAATGAAGAAATTTGTTTGTACAATATGTGGATATGTTCACGAGGGGGATATGGCACCAGAACAATGTCCAATATGTAAAGCTGGAGCAGATAAGTTTGTTGAACAATCAGGAGATTTAGCATGGGCTGATGAACATAGGGTTGGAGTTGCTAAGGATGTAGATCCAAGAGTTATGGAAGGATTACAAGCTAACTTTATTGGAGAATGTACAGAAGTTGGAATGTACTTAGCAATGTCAAGACAAGCTGATAGAGAAGGATTCCCAGAAGTTGCAGAAGCATATAAGAGAATAGCATTCGAAGAAGCTGAGCATGCTGCTAAGTTTGCAGAATTAATCGGAGAAGTTGTTGTTGCTGATACTAAAGCTAACTTACAAGCTAGAGTTGATGCAGAACATGGAGCTTGCCAAGGTAAGAAAGATTTAGCTACATTAGCTAAGGAATTAAACTTAGATGCAATCCATGACACAGTTCATGAAATGTGTAAAGATGAAGCTAGACACGGACAAGCATTCAAGGGATTATTAGATAGATACTTTGGTCAAAACTAAGATTATATAAGTAAAGAGGTTTAGTACAGATTGTACTAAACCTCTTTTTTCAATAATAGATATACTAAATGAAAGCTATGGAGCAAATAGAAATACAGATAATGATTTAGGAGGATATATACTTATAGCAGAAAATTTAGCCAATATCGAAATGCTGAAGAAAGATAAGTTAGAAGGTTTAATACCAGAATATACTGATGTAATTAAGATTTTAAATGGGGAAAATTATATTTAAAGTTTATACTTGCTTTCAAGCGATTTTTCAATTGTAGTATTATTTACTGAAGAACTTTCTAAGTTCTTATTAGAATAAAGTGAGGCTAATTTAATGTGAGCAAGAGTGTTTTAAAAGAAGAGAAAATAATAAAGGAAACTAAATACTGTAAGATAATGAATCAAGGAAAAGTTGGAGATGATGAGTATACATATACAATAGAGAAGATATACATCAAGAAGTTAAAAAGAAATGAAGTAAGACTCTGTGTATACAAAGCAACTAGAAGAGGTAATGAAACATATATCCCAAGAATTATTGATGTGACTAAATTAGAATTAATAGGGCTAATAAAAGAATCAATAAAGAATAAAGTATTTTCAGAGGAATTTATAACAATGTTAAAACAAGAAATAGATAAGGGATAAAGTCTTAACCACTACATCAATAGTAATTAAGACTTTTATTATTTTTAAGGGGGAAAGGATAATAAAAAGAATTTTATGCGTAGGTGTAATTAGAAAAGGAAAGATAACTATAAAAACTTGTAATGAAGATAAAATCTATGTATTGATAATGTAGAATACTCAACTATGCTTCTACCATCAGAATACTAATTAAGGAGAGCTAAATAATGAATACATTAAGTAAAGAAAAGACTTTTGATTATGAGAGTAAAGAGCTTCTAGGATTAATGTGTTTCGACTTCTATGATGGTAGACTATCGAATCAATGGAATGCAAGAGAGCTAATAAAGGATTTGAATGATAGAAAAAACTTTTTTAACATTTTATATATAAAAAGTAATAAATAAATAAATAAATTTGGAAAATGTTGACAAATTGAAAGTGATGATATAAAATAAAGATAAGTTAAATGTTTACAAAGTAAATAATGATTGTTACTGGTAATGCAGGCGATACTATAATTAGATAGAATGGGATTCAAGTTCTATCGTATTAAGTATCGCCTTTTTTATTTTAATCAAGGACTCATTATCAATATAAAAAATAAAGGAGAGAATTTTTATGAAGTATGAAAAATTAGCTAAGGACATTATAGCAAATGTTGGTGGCAAAGAAAACGTTAACAGTTTAACTCACTGTATTACAAGGTTACGTTTTAAGTTAAAAGATGAGAGTAAGGTAAATACAGAAGTATTAAAGAATATGGATGGGGTAGTTACTGTTGTTAAGAGTGGTGGACAGTATCAAGTTGTAATAGGAAACCATGTTCCAGATGTTTATGCAGACGTGGTTGCAATAGGTGGATTTGGGGCTGCTTCAGAAGAAGAGTCAAAGGAAAAGCTAAGTCCATTTAATGCATTTATAGACATTATTTCAGGTGTATTCCAACCTGTACTTGGAGTACTATGCGCTACAGGTATGATAAAGGGACTAAATGCGATATTATTAGCAACAAAATTAGTAGATCCTGCAAGTTCAACTTATATGGTATTAAATGCAATTGGAGATTGTTTATTTTATTTCTTCCCAATATTCCTAGGGTTTACAGCTGCTAAGAAGTTTAAATTAAATCAATTTACTGGTATGGCTATTGGAGCATCATTAGTATATCCAACAATAGCAGGTGTATCTGGACAAACCTTAGATTTCCTTAGAATTCCAATGGTAATGCCAGCAAGTGGTTATGCTTCAACAGTTATTCCAATAATTTTAGCAGCATATGCAGGAGCTAAGGTTGAGAAGTTACTTAAGAATATTATTCCAGATGTAGTTAAAACTTTCTTAGTTCCATTTTTCACATTATTAGTTGTTGTTCCACTTACATTTATGGCTATAGGTCCAGTTGCAACATGGGCATCTAATCTTTTAGGTAATGTTACAATGAGTATTTATAATTTAAGTCCAATAGTAGCTGGCTTATTCATAGGTGGTTTCTGGCAAGTATTTGTTATGTTTGGTTTACATTGGGGATTAATACCAATATCAATGAATAATTTATCATTATTAGGTAGTGATCCAGTAGTAGCAACTTCACTGCTTGTTTCTTTCGCACAAACTGGTGTAGTTATGGCAATAATGGCAAGAACAAAAGACAAAAAGTTAAAATCATTATGTATTCCAGCAGTTATTTCAGGTTTCTTTGGAGTTACAGAGCCAGCTATTTATGGTATTACTTTACCAAGAAAGAAACCATTTATATTAAGTTGTATAATTGGAGCTATTACAGGCGGAATTCTAGGGTTATTTGGATCGAGAATTTATAATATGGGTGGTATGGGGTTATTTATTATTCCTAGTTATATTAACCCAGCTGGTATTGATAAGGGATTCTATGGAGCAATTTTAGCTTCGATTGTAGGATTAGTATTAGGATTTATAGCAATGTTTGTTATGTATAAGGATGATACAGAGGTTACAAAATGAGATAGTATTTAAGCTATAACTAAAATTTCAGGTCTAATAAGCAAAGAAGTTTTAGTTAGTCCAATAATTAGAAAATGATAGTGTATATAAAGTAAAATATGAAAACGGTAATTATATAGTTTAATCCATTAATCATATGATTTATGTGGAGATTAGAGCGAAATGAAATTTTTGTTTTAAGTAAAGTATAACAAAATATGGAGGAGATATTATGAAAAAGAAAATTTTATCATTATTTTTAGTAGGCGTATTATCAGTAGTTTCATTGGGGTGTTCCAGTAAAGTTGATGAAACTTCAAAAAATAATACAGAAAGTAAGCCAGTAGAAATTTATTTAACAAGGCATGGAAAAACTATGTTAAATACAACAGAAAGAATGCAAGGCTGGTCAGATGCACCATTAACAGAGCCAGGAGTGGAAGTTGCTGAATATCTAGGTAAAGGTTTTAAGGAAGATGGAGTGAAGTTTGACTATGTATATTCAAGTGATAGTGGACGTGCTATAGAGACTGCAAATATAGTTTTAGATAAATCTGCTCAAACGGATTTAAAATTAAATCAAGATAAGGGTTTGAGAGAAGTATGTTTTGGAATTTATGAAGGTGAAAAAACTATGGAAGCATGGGCAGATGTAGCAAAGGCTAATGATATGACTATAGATGAGATGATGAAGGATTTTAATATGTCAAAAAATCTTGATTTAATGGATAAAGTGCCAGGAAATGAAATAGCTGAAAATTCTAATGAGCTTGCGGAAAGAGTAAAATCAACAATTGATAAAATTGTAAAGGATACAGAAGTCAATGGTGGCGGCAATATATTAATTGTATCACATGGTATTACAATAATCTCTTTCTTGGAAAATGTATCTCCAGGATGTACAGCAGATTTAAAATCAGGATTAGAAAATGCGAGTGTTTGTAAAGTAAAATATGAAAATGGTACTTATACAGTTGAATCTGTTAATGATATGAGTTATGTAGAAAAAGGGAAAAATACTAATTAAAACTATATAGTTATTAAGTCTGATTTATTAAATAGTAATGATAAATATTAAATTAAATAAATGCTTTATTTAGGAGGAAATGATATGTTAAACAAAAAGTTAAAAAGGTTAGTTTGTGCTACAGTAACTTCAATGATGTTATTTTCAACTGTAACAGCTTTTGCTGATGAGTTAGGGAGTGGTGAACAAGTAACTGCTAAATCAATTAGCGTTACTGGAACATATGATATTATTGTAAGAGGATTTGACTGGGGGCCAGGAGTTACTCAAGCAGTTATTACACTTGATAATGAAGTAAGTGATGTAAATAAGGATACATTTAAAGTAAAAGAAACAAAACAGGGAATGGCTGGAATTGAAGAAACGGAAAGAATAATATTAAATGCCTATGTAAGTGATGAGAATGGAAATAGAGTAGAAGGTGTTTCTAAAAATGTAACAATTGAATTAGCGGTAGGTCCAGAAGTGGGTAATCCGTTTGTATTTAGTTTTGAGACATTTGCTAACAGCTGGGCAGATCCATATTATTTAAATGTAACACTAGCTAATGATTCAAAATTAAAAGTTGGAGATAAAGTAGTTGATGAATTAAATATTAGATCTGAGTATGTTAATAGAAAAACTCCTACAGTAGATGCATTTAAGGAAGAAACATATGCTGCTGAAGGGGATATATCCATGAAATATGCTCATTATTCACCAGAGTTTGATAATAAAAAAAATCCGCTTATTATATGGCTTCATGGAGCTGGTGAAGGTGGAAGTGATACATTAATAACTACATTAGGAAATGAAGTTGGAGAATTAATAACACCAGAAATACAAGATAAATTTGGCGGTGCATATGTATTAACACCACAATCTCCAACAATGTGGATGGATTCTGGTAGTGGAGAAATGGATTCAACTGGTAAGACAATATATGCGGGTTCATTAATGAATTTAATAAAATCTTATGTTAATTCTAGTGAGGATATAGATACAAATAGAATTTATGTTGGTGGATGTTCTAATGGTGGTTACATGACTATGAAATTGATTTTAGATAATCCAGAATATTTTGCAGCAGCATATCCAATATGTGAACCATATAGTGATGCCGCTATTACTGACAAGCAGTTAGAAGGAATTGAAAATTTACCTATTTGGTTTACGTATGCATTAGGAGATGAACTAGTTGATTCTTATTCAACATCAATTGCAACAGCAAAGAGATTAAAAGCTATTGGAAATAAAAATGTTAAAATATCTGAATTTGAAAAGGTAATTGATACATCAGGTTTATATAAAAATGAAGATGGAAGTCCATATGAGTACAATGCACATTGGTCATGGATATATGCATTTAATGATGAATGTGTGGATGGAGATGATAGTCTATGGTCTTGGCTTTCTGAACAAGAAAAAGTACAGTTAACACAGTTAGAACCATCTAAACCAATGGAAAAACCAGAAAAGCCAGGTGATGATAATATAGAAAAACCAGGTGACGATAATATAGAAAAACCAGAAGAGCCAAGTGATGACGTTATAGAAAAGCCAGAAGAGCCAGATAATAATAGAAATGATTCAAGCATATCAACTGGAAAAGATGAATTACCTAATACTGGAGCACCTATATCTTCAATGTCAGTAGTTATTATGGGAGTATTATCTACAGCTGTAGGTATTAGAATGAGAAAGAGAAGATAATTTCATATATAAAAGTTTTGAGATATAATAAAAAAAGACAAAGAACTCTCATAAAATTTGAAATATATTATTAAAAAGATATTTTAAT
>OGSQ01000247.1_pt1 | contig 30518 bp, 40 predicted proteins | sample 1573921 | NCBI WGS metagenome assembly OGSQ01 (sample SAMN03295832, study PRJEB24534) | human gut metagenome | isolation source: fecal sample 7 from infant 4 | host: Homo sapiens | place: USA: Pittsburgh, PA | collected 2014-07 | reverse complement strand
TGTTCAGAGCTTAAGCCATTTTATCCACTGGCATAGCCAGTGGTTTTCAATACAATAAAAAAAGAAGGAAATTTATTTTTCCTTCTTCTTATCTTCTAACATTTTTTCATATATGAGTTGCTTAATATAAGCTGATGTACCTATTATCCTCGCTTTTTCTCTTAAGTATTCCAACAATTCTACATCATCACCTGTCTCTTTAAAACTGATACCTACTTTAACCATTCTCCCACCCCTCATGTATATTTTACCATATTTAAGGAAATAATTATATAGAAGGTGATTATATGTATTTTATATTACTAGTCATTATAGTAATTTTTGTATCAATTTTATGTTCAATATTAGTTTCTAAAAATGAAGATATAAAAGATAAAATGTTCTTAGAGAGAAAGAACGATAGAATATATAAAGATTTTATAGAACTATCTAAAAAAGATAAAAGAAAAATAGAATATAAAGAGTACTTAAATGGTGAGCATTGGAAAGAGATTAGATTAAAAGCTTTAGATAGAGCAGGTAATAGATGCCAACTTTGTTGCAAGACTGATAATTTAAATGTCCATCATAACACCTATGAAAATATAGGAAATGAGGATTTAAAAGATCTAGTAGTCTTATGTAGAGAATGTCACGCAAAATTTCATGATAAACTTTATTAACATTTAGGATAAAAAATAAAGCTACTATTTTATAGCAGCTTCTTCTCTCCAACTAAATATATGTATATAGACTATATTACTATTCTTTTTTAATCAACATATCCAATTTATTATTTAAATCCCCTAACTGTTTTATAACTAGCCAATTTTGTTCTACTAAAGCACTTAAGTAAGTTACCTTTGCTTGTTCCTCTGCCTTAGAAAATGATAATGCCATACCTATTTTAAAAAATCCATTACCCGCTAGATCCGTTGATATTCTTTTCAAAACTTCTAAATCTTCAATTGATAAATTTTTTAAATTATATCTATTCATAAATTTTTCTAATTCTTTTTTCTCTTTTTCTTGTGCTTTTTGAATTTTATCCTCTTTACTTCCGAATACACCCATGCTATATACCTCCTAATCATTATATATTGATTATATAATATCTACATATTTTGTCAATAATTAGGTGAGGTGATTATATGTTATTTAGAATAATTATATTGCTACTACAGCTAGCTGCAATTTTAATTTTAATAAGTATCTTACAATATAAGTTTATAAAATATTTTAAAGACAAACCCGAACGTGTTTTAAAGCTATTTTCTTCTTATAGAGATCTAAAGAAATTTCAAAGCGAAGATAAAAAGCACCCTTAACTAGAGTGCTTAAATTTTAGTTATAAATAATTATATAATGTAGCTGTATTAGAACAGCTTTTTATATAGGGAAATAGCACCTAGTATTTACTAGATGCTATTCACAATAATTGTTTAGGGTTTAAGCAGTAAATACCTATTAGCATTTGTTTAATGTGGTTTTGTGCATTGGGAACTTATATTCTTAAAACTAATAAGTATTTATACATATATTATAAATTTTGTTATAAAACTACTCAATATCAACTACCATTTTTTCACTGTGACAATTTTATAAAAATAACACCTAAGAACATTTCTTAGGTGAACACAAATATTGAAAAATGAGTTATAATATTATTTTGTATTAATAGTTAACAATGCTTATCTAGTAAGTGTTTTCTTTATTATGGATGACTCTAGGTAACGTAAATTTTCTTACTAGATATGTCTTATTATATTAAATACATAATTTAAATCAATATAGTTTATTGATTACTAATTATATTGGATAAATGTACATTACCTCCCCTCTGCATCTCTTTACTTTTCTCTTTAATAAGTTTTTCTAACTCCTTTAAATCTTCTAATGTTGCTTTATTTCTTATAAAGCACCTTGCACTAGCCCTATTCCTTAAATAATTTGCATATTCTCTATTCTTTTCTCTCCATCTTTTATCTGCATTCCTTTGTGCTTCACTTGTTTTTCTCATTTTAACCCTCCTATTTTAGAAAAAGATTAACTATTGGTTCTAACTAAAAAACATATTTGGGGTAATTTTTTATAAACATTATTATATAATCTTATTCTGAGGTCAATATTACTTACAATTATTTCACTGTGACAATTTTAGGTAAATAAAAAGCACTCTTAACTAAGGTGCTTAAATTTTAAACAATATCCATTTGTAACTTTTAGAATCATATTTGACTTCAAAGATTTTCTCTATCCCATTTATTGTAGATGTACAAGTAAACTTCTCCATTATATTCCCTGCAAGCTTTTCCTTCTCACTTTTTAGTATCTTATTAACCTTAATGACTTTAGATCCATCTTCTTCAATTTTAAATTTAATTGGATTAATTGAGCCATCTTCATTGAACCAGGCTATCATTTGAATTGGTTTAGCTACAACTTTCATAATACCACCCCTATATTGGTAATTCTTAATGAAATTATAGCGAACAAACGTTCTTTTGTAAAGTGAATTTTATTATTAGTTATTTATGTTAGTATATTACCTTAAATTCCATCTTCATCTTCTGCATCATAATCCCTACCATTGGGAAACAAGCCTCCATCATCATCTTCATCTTCTTTACCATTAATGCTATTACATTCTTCAAGTACATCTTTAAGATTACTTAAACTCATGTTATACAATTCATCTTCTGTATACTCTAAATCATACTCGTACACAGTATCTAAAATATAGTCAATATAGTTTTCTAAAAAAATTTCTTTTTTAGTCATTATCATCACCTCTTTTTTATGTATAATTAGCTTCTCTATTACTTAAACTTTTATTTTAACTATTTTATTTTAGGCTCTGTTTTAAAATAATGTTGATATTATATTGAATTTAAAAGACCAGTGATTTCTAAATCACTGGTCTTTAGTTCGTAATAGATAAAAAGTATGAATTATTATATTTAAAGTTAAAATACAAAACCTTTTGTTGTATCATATTCTTTGCGTTGAATTGAAACCTCTTTTAGCCACTCATCTATTTCTTCCTTATAAAAATATAGTTTGCCATTTACTATGAAGTGAGGAAACATCATACCTGTATAACTTCCACTTGATTCTAATTTCTTCTTTTCTGTTTCCATTATTCCTTGAACTTCTTCCTCTGTCATTCCAAGATAGTTAGCAACTTGAGATACATTCATGACATTACTATCTATAGTAGTCTTTTGTATTTGCATATTTGTTGATTTTTGTATTGAATATCCCAACCAAGCTGAACTTAATAATATACACAATGCAACTATAATTATTGATATTGGTAGTAATTTATTATTTTGCAAAATACAGCCCCCTTTTTTATAATGAATAATTTAATACTATTGTGGAATAATTTATATTTTTATTATACATTATATTTGACTTAAAATTACATGAATATTGGGTGAATATTTTTAAATTCCTTTATTTTAGTATAATTATAAGATATACTACTATGAACAATAAAGTTTTTGACTCTAATAGATTCTTTTTCTGAACTAAATGTATTTATCCATTTATGCCACTTCATATAATTACTAAGATATTTTGTTGCAACACCATTAAACCTACTCATCCATCTTTTTAAATTCGAATGAAGGCTATTTATATGTTGAATATGATATATATCTTCTTTATGTTTACCTCTTTTAATTCTCTTATGTTCTAATTCCATATCTTCTGCAAATTGTATATAACTCTTATGGCTATCAGTACAAAGAATAGAGTCTTCTCCTATACGATTAGCATAAAGTTTTTTCAATTCATCAGAAGTCATTCTTCCTGTGCATAATAACTCTATAATTAAGTTTCCTTGCCTATCAAGAGCTGTCCCAACACATACTTGTTCTTTAGAGATACCTCTTTTCTTAACTTGTTTACCTCTTTTACGAGAAGGTCTCGGCATATTTACAGTTTTAGTTCCTTTGTATGAATAAGCAAAGAAAACTTCATCTGCCTCAACTACGCCATCAACAGAACCTACACCAAGAAATTCACTTATACTGTTAAGAAGTTTATGTCTCCAAAAGAAACTTGTTGCTATATTTATTTCAACTATTTCAGCACATTTCCTTATTGAATAACCATTTAACATGCATTTAGCATATTTAATCCATTTATCCAAAGTTTTTTTGCTGTTATATGTTGCAGAGTTAGTGAAATCAGTAAATGTCTTTCTACAATTTTTGCAAATATATCTTTGCTTATTATTATATTTACCATTTCTTAATATATTTTCCCCTTTACAATAAGGGCACACTTTCCCCTTAGAAAATCTCGTTTCTTTAACATCTTTAGTAACTTGAGTAATTTGAGAACCTGAAATAAGACGTTCTTCTAAAAGGGCTAAAATTTGTGTTTGTTGATATAAAGATAAATTTTCAATTTCTGATAATATAGATAATACATTTGCCATAATTAAACCTCCACAACTCTTCATATTAATATTATACCCTTACTTGAAAATTTTAATCAATAATCAACACTTAATTAAAACAGAGCCTTATTTTATAATTATCTAATTTCTTTCTACCTTCGCAAATATCCAATACCTTTTGTCTTGTATCATATCTATCATCACCTTTAATTCTATGTGTTGTATGGCCACTAAATCCTACTGGCTTAGCATCCCCACCTACTGCTATAATATTGGGTGCAATTCCCTTCCAGTTTGTCATTTTTATTCTTGCATCAAAACATTGTGCATCTGTCCCTAAAAAATCCCTCAAATTTTTAGCTTCTCTTTCATCTACCTCATTACAATAACATACTGCATACTTCATTTTATATTCCTCCTTAATATTAACATTTTGATTATTTAATAAATTTAATTCTGCTTGGATCATGTTTAAAAATCTTTGCCACCCCATATCTAAAGTTCTATGAGGGCAATACTTATTGCTAAAATCTTGATGTTTCTTTACGTTATTAATGGACCATCCATATTCTTTTAACAATGCTGCTACTTCTTTAGCAGCTCTTTGCTCTGCCTTTATAAATCTATTTCCACCTGACTTACTGTAGCAAATTTCTATAGCTATATAATCTCTGTTACCAGGTCCATTCCCTCCATCTCCTGCATGCCAAGAATTTCTATTGAATGGTATTAATTGAATTGCTTCTATATCATCTATAGCTATATGAAATGATACTTCTGCATCATTATCCCACCTATTAACATTATTTCTTTCAGCTAATGCACTTGCATCATTTGCTGTATTATGAATACATATTCCTTTTGGTGTCATTGAGTATGGACACTTAACTCCATATTTATTTGAATCAATTAACATTCGTTTTAACATTTATTATTCCACCTTTCTAAATTAAAAGAAGCAAGATATTACTCCTGCTCCTTCTTTGCTCTACTTATTTGTTTTCCTGTTTGATTAATCCCTACTGCAACTCCCCAACACAATATACCTTGTAGAATTGCATTTATTATAGCTTCATACAAAACCTTGTACTGACTATTAAAAATATTTAACAATACTGCAAATGTTATAGCTAATAACATTAATATCAAAGTAATGTAATTATCCTTAACACTTTCTAACTTCTTTAGGAATATGCCAAAGACATATATTGCAGCAATAAGTATTAATAAGTTTTCTGGTATAAAAGTTAATAAATTTTCCATTCTAAATCTCTCCTTTTTCTTTTAAAGCTCTGTCTAATTTATAATCCATAGAATTCATTTTTGAATCCATATGATCTACTTTCCTTACTAAGTTCTCTGTTAATATTCTATTACTTATACTTAGTTCCTCATTAGTTTTAGTAACTCTATCCAATGTCATTTCAACTCTTGGCCATATCTTTTTATACAAAAACCAAATAAGTAAAATACACATGGCTACTGGAAATACAAAGGTATTAAATAACCCTGTTACTTCATTCATTTTGTACCTCCTTTCTTAAAATTTAGGCTCTGTTTTAAATAAAGGTTGATAACAGAACATATAAAAAAGTGGACAAAACTAACTTTGTCCACTTTTATTTTAAACTACAATATTCAAAACTATTTATAAAAATTCAACTAAACTCATGCTTTAATTTTGTAGTCTATCCTTATTTGAAATTATTCTATTTTTATCTACTTTGAAAATGTTAAATTATATATTAGCCAATACAAGAATAGATAATAAAAATACCATAATGGTTGTTCCTGTTGTAGCAAGAATGTTCAACAATTTATATATTTTATGTTTATCTTTAAACAATTTTACTAAAATATACATTATTAATAATCCTACTATGCCACCTAGAGTATTATTAATAATATCTGTAATATCAGAAGCACCTATAGCCATAATAAATTGTGATATTTCACATATTAAACTTATAATGAAAATAACAGATATTTTTTTGATAGTAGCCCATTTAGAAAACAACATTTCTATATATATTCCTAAAGGTATAAAAATTATCATATTCATCAAAATTTCTGATAAATCAATTTTCCCATTTACAATTAATGATTCATAAAAAGGGATTAGGTTTACACTTCTAAGGTATCCCATTCTAGTAAACGGAATTTCTAACTTAAAAATAATGATTTCAAAAAGAGCAATTAAATAAATAATAAATAGTATCTTAGTCATTTTTGTAATTTTACTGATGTCTTTCATAAATTTCCCCCCTTTAATAATAATTTAAATGTTATTATTTATGTACTTAATTATACATAATATATCTTACGTTTTAGTTATGAAATTCTTAAAATCCTCTTAAGATATTTTACACTAATCTCTAATTGACAAAATGCTTGTCTTTACTTTATTATCTTTATTGGAGTTAACAAAAATACCAAGTAGATTTATTAGCATACTGCTTTTCTACCTGGTATTTTTTTATTTAAGTTAATGCGCAATAGTTATCAAAAGTCTATTCCGCTTCCTGATATATTTTCTTTTATATAGCTGCTATTCCGTCTTTCTTTCAGGAAGAAATAATTATATATTCTTTCAAATATAGGTAAAGATAAAATCAATACTATCCCAATAGATATAAGTAACGTTACTATCAAAAAAGTTACTTTATTCGTATATTTAGGCATTATCTTTACTACTGTTTTTATAAAATATATATGTCCTAAGTATACATTCATAGTATTTTTACCAAATCTGCTTATACTTAATTTTTTATCTGGTATTAATCTTATTATGAATATACTACTTAATAACATTATTATATATATAGCTAGTCTATATATAATTCCAGTTAAAAATGTCATTTTAAATGTTTTATATGGGTAAGCTAAATATAATAACTTTACATCAATTGGTTTATATTTTGCTAGTATAACTGCTATAAGGAAACATAATCCTAATCCTACTACTGATATAGCCATTGGATAGGATTTTAATTTTCTTAAATGTTCTTCTTTTGTGTTATATCCAAGTAAAAAAAATGGTAAGAATGTTATAGTTCTAGATAAAGACAAAAAAGTACTTATCTCACTTATACCACCTACAATTAAAGCTGCAATAAAGCTTATCAAAATACCATGTTTTATTTTACTTATGTATTTTAAAGAATACCTCCAAAAGAATAGACTTAATAAATACCAAAGAGTCCATCCTGGTTGTAAAATATTAAAGTTGATATTTTTATCATATATACTTAATATTACGCTGAATACTATATACGGTATTAATAAATCTTTTATTGAATTTTTTCTTACTTTCTCTATATTTTTAGAGAAAAATCCTGATACAAATACAAATAAGGGCATATGAAAGAAGTATATAAATATATATACGCTTCTAATTACTCCACTTTCCCCTAAATATCTTCCTAATATATGCCCATATACAACAAATATAATTAAAAATAATTTTAAATTATCAAATAAATAGTTTCTCTCTTTTTTCATAATGTAACCTCAACAAAATATACCATATTTTTTCTAAATTATACCATACATACTTTTTTTATGCTATTGTTTTCCTTATTTAAGACTTATTGTCTAAATATAAGTACTTCCTCTCATCTCAATTTGTTGCATATATTCTACTTATATAAATACTTCCTAACTGCCCAGCTGTCATATTTTTAGTTGTTATGACTGGTGTTCCTCCACTAAAATCATATGTTGTAATATATCCAGTTGTAGGAGAGAAATACTTTTTACTATCCTGAGTTACTATTCCCAAATTTATAATAGATATATATGTTATATTTCCACTAATTCTTGTTAATGATATAGTAATATTTGTATATCCTGATAAAAGAACTCTTTCAATAGCATAAGTCGGGTTAGCTGATGTTGCTTTTAAGCCACAAGAAAACTCTAAGAACTTCAATGAATTTCCTTCAAGTATAGGCTCAAACCATTTTGGAATAGGTATATTATTCATATAATCACCATTAGTATTGTTGTAAATCATTAAATGAGGTGAGAGTTTACACGTGTTATCAACGAAAACTTTTACAATATTTGTTGCTGATTTTTGAATAACAACACTTGTACTGGCTAAAGCATATATTGTGTAAACCTCTTCGTTGTTATTAAGTTCTGCTAAATTTCTTACTTTTATATTACTGTTGAAATTTGCATATATTCCATAATCTTTAGTATTTAAATCAGTGTTACTTACAGTCACATTTGCGTTATAAGTACTAATTAAACCCTTGTAAATTGTATTATCTGTGTCATTAACTATTATATTATTTAATATTACATCTCCTCCATTTATAAAAACACCTCTTATTTCTGCCTTTTCTACTGGCCCACTTATATTTATTTTACAATTACATTGACCGATATATGTCCAATCATATACTCCTTTTGCTAATTGTATTTCAACATTAGAAAACAAAGGAGAAGTTACAAATAATATTGCTTCGTGTAATTGCTTAAATGGTTTAGTTTCTGTACCATCTGGGTTAGTAGATGACGAATTAATATCTACATATATTCTCATTGGGTCATTAGCTTTTACAAAACCATAAGGAATACCACTCGCAACTCTATTAACAAAATTAAATTTTGAAACTGTATTAATTACAAATTTAGTACTCACTAATTGAGACGAAAACATTAAGAAATTTCCATCTCCTAGGCTTGTAATGTCTTCTAGTTCTCCAGTTAAATAAGCATTATCCATATACGATGGCACGTTATAGTTTTCTATGTTTTTACCTTCCATATCGTAAACACTTATATAATTGTTAGCATAGCCACAAAGAAATATTTTATTGTTCCATACCTCAAAAGATTGTCTTATAAATGCTGTTATTTTTTTAGGTACGTCTAAATTTATTCTTTTTTCTATTATATAAGTTGCTGGGTCACATATTGCTATTATAAAAGGGTCTAATAATACATATACCTTATTTTTTTCTTTTTCATATGCAACTCCACTTATATTTTCAAGTGTATCTAAATTAACAGTTTTTAGAATTGATAAAGTCTCATAATCTATTTCTATTAATTCATTAACATAAGTTTTTTCTTCATTTATATATTTATTTAATGTTGCACTTATTAATATATTTCTTTTACTATCATAAGTTAGAGAATTGCAATGTCCTAAATTTAATATTTTTGTTCTTAACTTTTCACCTTTTGAAATATCCACTTCTACAAGCTCTACAATATTTGTGTTTGGAGTGATAACATCATAAATTGCATAAATAACTTTATTATCTTTGGTATAAGTTCCACCTTGCATAAAAGAGCCCTGTCCACCAATAGAATTATTAATATCTCTATAAATTCTTGAAGCTTCTAAGTCTTTATATTGTTCAAGTTTGTTTATCTTTTCTGCCAATTGCGTATTAACTTTATTAATTTCTTCTTTACTAGCAGCACCAGAATTGTTAATTAACTCCTTAGTTTCCTCGCTGATTTTTCCCATCTCAACAACTGCATCTTGCATTTTCTCCAATGATGTTATTATATCCTTACTTTCTTCAGCTCCTTTAATTACACTGGCATCAACTTCTAAAATAAAAGAAAAGGTAGTATTCTGCTTACCACCTTCTACGAGTACAACTTCTATATTTGATTCTCCTGGAACTCTTGTAAAATCTCTTGCTAACTCAGCTGTAATCTTATTATTACTCTTAGATATCTCTGTATTTTGAATAACATAAGTATTATCTGCTTTCGTAGCTTGTATTACTATAGAGCAATTAGTCAAATCTTTAGCTGCTCCATCCTCAAAAATGTTAGCTATAAGTGTTAAATCATCATTCTGTTTACATTTTTCTTGCTTATAATATTCCTTACTAGTATCTAAATTAACTCTTATTTTACTAGCCATCTTATACCTCCTTCGGTTGTAAACCTATAAAATTATTCTTTTCGTCAAATGCTACTTTGTAATTAAAAACCTCTAGATCTAACTCATATGCTACACTTACAAATCCTATATTTTCTTTTCTTAGTAAATCTATTTTCTCTTCTGTAGTTCCTCCGGGTAGGTTAGGTAACATTGAATCTCTCTCTGTATATTTAATTTCTTTTGTCTCTATATCATAAAAAATTACCATTTATAGATTTACTCCTTCCTCAATAAAATATCTATAATAGATAGTTTGTTGTCCACTACTTGCTGCGCTAGAACTTCTCCATATAGCTATATATAATTTACTGTCATCTGCCCATATTCTCCCACTTATATTTGCTACTCCCGTTTCCCAATTTAATAGTATAAAATTATTTTCGTAAGTTTCTATTATTCCACTACTGTTTGTAAGCCTAAATTGCCCTTTAAAGACAGGTGAATACCCTAAATTGTGTGATATTGAAACTAGTTTACTTTGCTCACCTGCATTTAAAACAATAGATCCATTTCCCCAACTAAGAAGTCTAAACATTTGCTTACTACCATCTATTACTACTGTTCCATTACTATTAGTTACTGTTAAACCACCATTTTTAATTGTTTGTCCATTTTTATCAATCCTTACATTAGTTGAGCCATTTCCAATAATAAAATCAAACGTAGTTGATGTTTGTTGATATTCGGTTTTAAATTCAGCACCTTTGCTAACTTTAACTTTTAATTTATTTTCCAAATCTGTGTTTGTAATTAAGTCTTTCCCACTTAAATCAATTTCAAAATTACTACCATCAAATTTAACTTTTTCTGCAAAATTAAAAGTACCATTCTCCATATTAATCCATGTCTCACCATTAAAGCTTTGCAACATTCCAGTTTTTATAAGTGCTGCATTAAGAACTCCCGTTGTTATAAAATCAGCAACAATAGCTCCATCCTGCGTAATAGCAGTTCCAAACTCCCCATAATACCCTGTACTACTAAAACCAAGTCCTCCATTGTTCCATCTCCATACTTTAGTCATAGTATTTATATCCTTAGTATCACCTATAATTATTTCATTTTCTTTAACTATTACATAAGAATTTTTAAGTCCACCCTTAATAAGTGCAGTTGCATTATCCTTAGCAATTTGAAGAATAGTTTCTGTACTATCAATAGACTCTAACTTTTCAGTTATCTGCTTAAGACTTAATGGTTTAACTTCTATATAATTACTTAGCTTAATTTCTTTAGTCTTTTGAGCTAAAACATCATATTTCTTAGTCATAGCTCTTACTTTTATATCTACATTCAGCTTTGGAATGTAAACTCTAGAATCCTCTCCAATTAATAGTCTTTCAGCAGCAATGTAGTTTTTGTATTCCTCTGTCTTTTCTAATTGCACGAAATTAATAGTATAACTAGCTTTAATTTTATCTATACCATTTTCAGAAAACTCTTTTTTTATTCTTCTATCTAATTCAGCTTGTGCCTGTTTTAAAGTATCATAACCTTCATTATTATTTTCATCTTTAACCTTAACATCATCATACTTAATTACAGCTGTATATATTCGATTATAAGCCCCTATTAAAGGACTATCTATATAGTTACCTAGTATTCCATTAAAGCCTTGTCCCCTTGCTCTAGTGACCAAATTATCGATGTTAGAACTACATTCAAATCCAGTAAGATTTTTACCCTCTCTAATACTAAATCCTCTATCAATTCCAATATGTTTCTTTATATATAATGTATATCCTCGCCTTTGGATTTCTCCACCCCAACGCTTTAAGAATGAGTTATCATTATCATGCAAGGCTTTATATAAGCTCATGCGTTGATAATAAGCTGTAGCAACTGTATCTATGTCAGAAATTATTTGTATTTCCCTTTTGCCTTCTGCTTTATCTAACATCCAACTAACAGCAGCTTGACCATTTAAATTAGTAGGTCTTACATCTTCTAACCATAAAGTTAAAGAATCAGCAATAGTTATTTGCCTAGCAACTACATCTATATATCTAGTTCCTACTGCTACTTTAGATATACGGAATATTTCATTTCCATAATCCATTAAAACCTTTAATATTGCTTCTTCCTGTAATATATCCTGGATATTATCTGTAATTAAGAATTTTAAATCTACAATATAATTTCCTGTGCTTAAATCTTCTTCAGTTTCACATTTAATGCAGTATTTATCTAAGCTTTTACCGTTACTACCTAAGACTATATTTTTAGGAGTATCAGAAGGAAAATAAGCTACTTTTATTTGTTTTTTCATTTAAATTCCCTCCTAACACTTATATTTTGTGGTATATTCAATTACAATCTTAGTTACTGATCCAGTATAAGAAATTGCATTCTCACCTTTAGTTAATAAAACAAAATCCCCCAAGGTATCATTATCCTTAGAGGTTCCGTCTTGATTTCTAACTTGTAGTAAATCACTATCAATTTCTACATAATTATTTACATTATTAATTTGCATTGTTTCACCATCTATAGTCAATTGAATATTCCCACTTCCATAAACTTTAATTAAAGTATCTCCTGGAGCATTTCCATTATAATTTATTTTAAATCCAGTAGAAGTTATTTCATGAGTTGTCTTACTTAAATCTTGTGTAAAAGGCTCACATAGAAAAGTTACATTAAACTCTCCTATGGATCTAAATTCCTTTTGTATATTTCCAAAAATAACTTTTTTTACTTTATAACATCTATCACTTCTACCAAAAATCAACCTATTATCTTCTATCTCAGTAAGCCATTCATATATTCTTTCAAAATCAATATCTATTTGTGGAGATAATATAGTAAATGTAAAAGGTATTTTCTTATCAGGATAAGTTCCTTTATTAATTATTAAATTTCCACTCCTACCTTCAACTGGTTGTTCTTCATATTCCTCATTAGCTATTGGAATTGAAGGATAGTTTTCTAAGAATAAATTTAAGTTTAAGCTTCTATCTCTATTAAAATATAATTCACCTTCTTTTAACATCTACTTATCTCCCTTCATAATATTCAGTTAATATATCTTGATATGGAGCTAATGCATAAGCTACTTCCTTACCTTCGACAATTACATGTATATGATTTTCAACTACTTGTTTTTCTGGTTCTTTACTCTCTTCTTCAACGCCATTGCCTAAACTGTTATTGTGAGCAACAACTCTAGCTGTAGTATTAGCAGTTTCATAGTCTACTGTACCTTTCATCTTAGCAACTAAATCTGACATATTTGCATCAATATCTTTTTCTAAATTTGGTGTTTCTACATCAATACCTACTCCAATACCTTTAACTAAGTTAGTACCGATAAGGTCACGCATTATACGGGATGGGGAATGTATTCCGAAGAAATCCTTAATTCCGCCTATTATATTACTTGCAAATCCACCGATTAAATCCATCAACCAACCTGCCATATTAGAAATACCAGTCCAAATACCCTTTATTAAATTAGTTCCAATGCTTGCAGCACTATCCCAACTAAATATACTCTTAAGTGCATTTAAAGCTGATATAGCAACATTTTTAGCAGCTTGCAATAAATTACTCGCCCCATTGCTGATTCCTGTTTTAAGCCATTGAATCAAGTAACTTCCTATATTCAACCCAGATTTAAATAAATCCTTTATAGTTGTTGTTACATTCTCGGCCATGAATTTAGCTATTGTCCCTATATTGCTAACCATGGACTTTATACCACTACCTATACTAGCAATAAGATTCGTACCTATCTGCCACCAATTTATTAAAGTAAAGGCATTTATAATCGCCATTATTATCTGTGGTAAATTAGCTATTAAATCAGGTATAGCACCTATCAAACCCTTTATAAGTTCCCATATAATTTGCAATCCCATTAATAATATTTGTGGTAAAGCGTTATATATAGCATTAGCAAAACTATTTATTATTCTAGGTACTTCTGCAATTAAAGTTGGTAAAGCATTTATTAACCCTTGGACTAAAGCTAAGATTATATCTATAGCAACATCTAATATTAAAGGTAAATTCTCTATGATCATATCACACATTGAAATTACTAAATTAACCAAAGTCGGTATTAATGTAGGTAAAGCAGCTGCTATACCCTGACCCAAAGTAATTAAAGCTTGTAACCCAACCTCTAAAAGCATTGGCAATATTTCAACTATCCCCTCAACTAAAGCATTTAATATTTCTAAAGCACTAGCCATTATAGTCGGTAAGCTTGTTTTTATGCCATCTGTAAGAGACTTAATCATACTTACGCCTGAAGTTATAAGTTGTGGTAATGATGAGATAATTCCATTAATTAGAGAATGGACAACTTGTCCACCGGTTTCAATGAGCCCCGGCAATAAATCCATTCCTAAAGTTGCAAATTCTTCAACCAATATAGGTAACACTTCACCTATACCCTCTAAAGCCGTCTTTATTCTAGGTAATATATTCCCTGCAAAAGTTCCCACTGTATCTACCAAGTCATTTATTAAGTCATCAAAATTTGCAGAATCTTTAGAGAATCCAGTTAGCATATTAGACCAAGCAGCTTTCATAGCATTTGCACTACCTGAAATAGTTTCCTCAGCTTCTAAGGATGTTGTTCCAGTTATGCCAATTTCAGTTTGAATAACATGAATACCTTCAATTATATCTGCGAAATTATTGATATCGTACTTTATTCCTGTTAACTTTTCTGCATCTACAAGAAGTCTTTGCATCTCTGTTTTAGTACCGCCATAACCCAACTTTAGGTTATCAAGCATTGTGAAATTAGCCTTAGCGAATCCTTGATATGCGTTCTGAATCATCTCCATAGATGTTCCCATCTTATTAGCATTATCCGACATATCTACAACTGCTTGGTTTCCTATTTGAGCAGCTTTTTTTGTATCTCCACCTAACCCTTGCAATAAAGATGCTGAGAAACTTGTTACAGTAGACATATATTCATTCGCGGACAACCCAGCGCTTTTAAAGGCATTCGCTGCATATCTTTGCACTATCATTGAGCTATCTTTAAAAAGAGTTTCAACCCCTCCGACTAATTGCTCATATTCTGCATATTGTTTTATTGATAATGCAGTTAAACCAGTTACAGCAGCGCTAGTAGCAGCAATTAACCCAGTTATTGCAACTGCTCCTGTTTTTGCTAAACTACCTAGCTTTCCACTTAGACTTTTAATGCCACCTTCAGCACCCTTACTGTCAATTTGGGTGTCAATTATAATTCGCCCATCAGCCATATTATCACCTACTTTCTTTATAAAAATAAAAAAAGCAGGCATTGGCTCACTACTCTAAGGTGTGGCTCTAAGCTCTGTCTTTTTGTTCAATCACTAATTTATTTATTTTTTTACAACGAGGGCATTTAATTTCCCCTTTTACAATATCAACCTTCAATAATAGCTGATTGCAATTACTACATCTTACTTCCTTTATATTAATCACCTCTTACATAAAAGAAAAAAGCACTATATAATTAGTGCTTTTAAATTATTTTACTTACTATTATTTTATTTATTGCCTTTGTAGAATCAATTGGAACTTTCAAGGTTATAGACTCTTCTTGGCTACCACCTAAGTATAATTTAATATCAGTATCAATATCAGCTACTCCAGCTTTTTCTATTGTAAATCTTTTTATATTCTTATAAGGTATAGAATGATACTCTTGCTTAGTCACCTTTCTTAACCTATCATCATGGAAAAGAATTCTTTTATCCAAAAATACATATGAACCTTTAATATTGCTTGTATAGTATAAAATATTTTCTTCTTCAAGGAGATAGTCAGCATACTTTTTATACATCTCAGCTATCTGTCTCTTTTCTTTTTCTTCCTTCTGAACTTGCTTTTGTTCGGCCATCCTATCGCTACTATCAATAGCTCCCTTAATCAAATCTCCAAATCCCATATTTATACCTCCTTTTATTACACCAATATTATAGTATAAATATGGATATAGTTACAATAGTTTACTCAAATCTTCACCATTTAATAAAGCTTCTTCTATTTCTTTTAATTTTCTATCTTCATCTTTAGATATAGGAATTTCATATAAATCTTTCATTCTCTTATAATAAGCTTTCTGCTCTTTATCTTTAATTTTAGATAAATCCATACTTCTATAACCCATTATTTTAACTATTTCATTATCCTCTTTAAGGCTCTTAAACATAGCTTTAAACTTCCACCAATGCAAATATTCTATATCTTGAAGATCTATACCATATTGATCCATAAATGCAGCATAGATATAATCATCATCATAATCAAACGAATAAATTTGAGTGACGCCCTTACCTTTACCATTTACTTTAGATTTTCTTACATCTTTACCGCACCTATAAAACCACAACATTTTCTCTATAGCTTCATTAAGATTTTTAGGAATAACAGGATAATAAAGTTTTAATGCCATAAGGATTTTATCTTTATCTTCCATAGAATTTTCTTGCATTAATAATTCAAATAAAATAGAAATACGAAAATCACTATTGATATCGTACCCCTTTTTGTCAATGTTAACACTAGTTGGAACTAAATCTATTAAGATGTTCATTTCTTTTTAGCACGTCTTTGCGCACGATTCGGAGAATATTTATTTGAGAGTTTTCCAATTTCCTTCTTCTGCTCATTAGTTTGTTCTATAAGTTCTGCAAAAGCATTTAGGCATATCTTAAGATTAACTTTTTCACCAAATACTTTTTTATCAGTACCTTCGCCAAAGAGTTCATTAAAGATATCGAAAATTAAATTACATTGATATCTAATCCCTTCTGATAAACCCAACCCCTCTACTTTAGTCGTTAATTTTTCAATTTTATCTAATTGCTTTTCATACTTTTCAGCAACATCAGCATCATATATATCTAAATCTTCTAATTCAACACCATTAATTTTCACTAGTTATTCCCCCTAAACTTCTACTTTAGGTGTAAAACCAGCAGTAAATGTTTTTTCTTCTATTTTAAAAGTCCCTTCTACTGGATCACTTTGCCCTAAGAAACTACCACTTATACCAAGTTCTCCATCATTATCATCAAAGCTATCTACAGCAATTGCAATTTTAAACTGCCTAGCTCTATATGATCCTTCTGTTGCAGCAGGCTTATCTAAATCAACTATAATATATTCAACTTCTGTTTCAGCACCAGTCTTCTGCATTTCGCCAATATCTCTTATAAACTCAATAGCCTTATCAGAAGCTATTTGGTCCGTATTAAAACTAGAGCTCCACTCATATCCAGTAACACTTTGAGTTGAACTAGATTGATTAATATACCTCTTAGATGTTGTTTGAGCACTTGGACTTTCATTCAACTCTGTAAATCCTGTTCCTAGTAATTCAAAAGCTTCCTTAACCTTCATATAGTTAGCTTGTACTTTTCTCTTTCTAATAGTCATTTAATTCATTCCTTTCTTAAAATATTTTAATCTTAATTGTATCTGGAATTGCGCAGTATCTTCTGTTACTGCAAAAGCATACCCAGTACTTGTAACCTTAATTTCTAAAGGCTCTAAATTTCCTTCTAATTTAGGTAATATTTCATTATTATTTTGACTTTCTATCCAATCTGCAAATTTCTCATAAAATCCTGAGTTATCTATATTCTGCAACACATCTATTCCATAAGGCTCCCTAGAAGTAAATATAAAAGCATATTGCCTTATACTATCTCCATTAACATACTTTTTCAGTATAGGCTCTATTGGTACTTCCTCTATAGAATAAGTCTCCGCCTCAGGCTCTAGATAATTCACATTAACTCTTATAGCATTATTAAAGGTATCTAAATGAGGACAGTTCCTTATATAATCTCTTAATGCTTTAATTATCATTTACTTCTACCTCCTACAAACTGAGCTATAGATTTAACTACGTCATTACCTCTATCACTCCACATTCTTTTATCCCAAAACTTACCTCTAAGTCCTCCTAAAGATGTTCCCTGCTTCCCTAATCCTTTATTTGTATAATAAGCTTTTTTAGCATAAGGAGCATTATAAACAACCTTGCTTACTTTTATTTCAACCATCATATCTTTAAGCCTACCCGTTTTTAAAGGAGCATAATTATTCATCCACTTTGCACATTCCTTTGTAAACTTTTCTTGTGCTTGGCCATCTTTGTTTAGGTTTCTCTTTAAAAGAATTCTACCTGTATCATCCATTTTAATTGTTACTTTAGTAGCCATAATTAAACACCTTCAATCTCAAAATGACCAGATAAAGGATTTACAGATTTTATATCTACAACATCATCAAACTCATTTTCTAAATCAGCTATTCGATAAGTTCTAACTCCTGTAATTTCAAAGTCAACCTCACCCTTAACAATTTTATCTCCTATGGCAAATGTAAAATACTTAATTCTATCTTCATCTGATAACTTAGCAAATCTCTTAGGACTTACATAATTATCTAGCTTATCTACAAAAATAAGTATACTGTCAGCTAGTAATAACCCTTTATCACTTACAGTACCGTTCCTTTTTCCTTGCCAATTAACACCTTTAATAACTGTTCTTTGATATTTATCAACACCACTATCAACATCCACATATCTGTTATATATAGTTATATCTGAATTTTTAAATAACACTGCCATATTAAAACATCCTCACATAAGGAGTAGGTAGCAACGATATAACATCAGAAGTCATTGACCAAGCTTCCACATTACTATCAAAACTAATACTTTGATTACCTTCACTCATGGATTTCACACCAACTAACTTAGTCGAATTTATCCTATTTGCATTTTCTATTAACTGATCTATAGCCAAAGCATAATTCTTTTTTATATATTGATCACTCACATTTCTGTTTAAGTAATTTTTAATGACTAAAATTGCTTTAGCTTCATTCTTTTCTTCCAAAGTCAAAATCATCCCTCCTATATAAAAATAAGGAGGAAATTAATCCCCCTATAAAGTTATAGTCCCTATTCCTAATTCATCTCCATGAGGTAAAGTCGGTAATGCAGTAGCTACAGCCTTAGTGAATTCACCAACTGGGTCTATAGATGTATAAGTTCCAACAAAAATTTTATTATCTAATATTTCAGCAGATTCCATCTTACCATCACCAATTAATTTTACTTCTTCAGCAGTTAATCCATAAATAGTTTCACCTAGAGTTTCGTCACCAAACATAGCAATTACATTTTCAGGGAAGTATCTAGCTGTAGTATAACCTTTCGCACCTTCCTTTTTATACTTTCCTTCATAAACTACTATTTGAGGTAAATCTAATTGAGCTAAAAGCTCATTTAAAGCAGCTAAAGTAACAATCTTATCTGAATTAACCCCATAAATAGCTTTTCTCACACTAGTACAATTGCAAATAGTCTTAACTATTTTTCTAGAAGTTAAAGCTCTTGTTGGTCTTGAACCACTTGCAGATTCAACGGCATCAGCTAACGTTGCTAAATCATCTAATGGAGTATCAGTTAAAGGTGTCTTCCAAGTAAATTTCTTTTGGTTACCTGCAGGAACTTTATAATCAATAGTAACTTTTACTTTATTTTCATTAATAGCAATCTTCCCTGTAGATAATAGCTCCATTCTCATAGCTTCAACTCTAACCTTTACCGCATCTGTCATTTTCTCAGCATCGTTATAAAGTTGAGATAATACGAAAGCTAATTCTGAATCCGTTCTTGGATTATTTATCTTTATAATCTCTTTTTCTGCTATTTTAATTTTTCTCTTTATAAGAGCTAAGCTTGCAACACCTTTTTCAATTGCTTCTCTTGAAGCTAATTGCGTTTCTGTATCAAAGGCATGTACCTCAGCAGTAACAGGAAGTCCTCCTGAACCTAATATCATATCAAACTCTATATCTTGTATTTTTCTTTCTGGGAAAAGTGATTCCCCTAACATAGGAGAAACTGCTCTTTCTTTAAAATAATTAACTAATTCATTGGTATTAAAAACTTCTTCTAATCTTGGCATATTACTTTCACCTTCCTATCTAAATGTTACTTTTGGTAATGCAGCTTTTATAGCTTCAATAGCCTTATCTGCAAATCCATCAAGCACTCTATCTGTTCTTAAATATCCTTCCACAACTAAAGAGCATGGCATATCCCCATTAGTTACATCAACTGTTCTGTATAAAATCCCTACTGGTGTAGTTGTTAAAGTTTCTGAACCAGAATCACCAGTTTGTTTAACTACATTGCCATCTGCATCAATTAAAGTTCCTGCTTTAACATACTTTTTACCATTCTCATCAGCTACAGTGACATTAGCAGCTAACACTGTTCCCGAAAATCTAACTAAGTTCTTTTCAGTAACCAAAATTTCCATATCATTTTCATAACTTGTCTTTTTAAAATACATATAATTTCCTCCTTATTTATCACCCCAAGGATTACTTGGAGCACTTGATTTAGAATTGTTTTGAGCTGCAATAGAAGCTCCAATACTTACTGGATTTCCATCTGCTCCTTTACCTGGTACATAACTAGACTGTTTCATTTTTTCTGTAGCTATCGCTTCAAGTCCTTTTGACCAATCATCAGCTATTGAATCTATAACTTCCTTAGTCTTATCAAAGTCTTCACCTAAACATTTCTCAACTACACTAGCAGGTAGTTTCTTATCTGATGCGTATTTCATAGCTTGAGTTAATAAATCTTTTCTTGCGTTAGCTTGTCTTTCTCTTTCTAGTTCTTTTTTAAGTTCTAATAGTTCTTTTTGGGTTGGATCTGTAACTAACTCCGGATACTTTTCCTTAATAAAAGGTTCAAGCTCCTTTTCTAAGTTATTATCCTTCCAAGTTTTTAAAGCCTTACTATGATATTTGTCATTTTCACTATCAATAAAAGCTTTAAAATCTTTATCATTTTTCATTTTTTCCTTAAAGGCCTCTAAGGTAAGTCCACTAGCTTGTAGTGACTTAGCTAAATCACTATTCTCTAGTAATGAATCTATATTTTCATCATCACCAGCATTTTCAATTAATTTTAATAATTCTTTCTTTAACATATATCCTCCTTATCCCACAAACCTCTATGAGACTAGTGACACATTTTTTTAACTTAGCAATGTATTTATACCCCTTGTACACTGAAAGCACACAAGACGATTTTAGAGCAAAATAAAAAGCCTTAGTTTCCTAAGACTTTTTATTAAAAACATTTATTAATTTATTTCAAAACTATCAATAAATTCTAGCTTATTGATTATATTCGAATTCTTTCGTTCAAATAAAAATTTTAAATTAAATTTATTGTCATACCCAAATGTTCCATCTTCCTTTTTATGCCCCACAGCAAATTCATTTTCATAAGATTCATACACATATTCCTCTTTATGAAATCTAATGTTTAATTGTAAATACAATTTTAATATAGGTTCTATTACTTCTTGAAGCGGCTTTTGATGCCATCCACCGATAAGGTTGTCTTTATAATGATCTAAATTGGGAATATTAAATTGACCAATAATATCATCAACTTGATATTCATTATCTATTATTTTTTTATATAGGATAGGTCTTTTAATTTTTATGGTAATTAAAGTAGCATATAGATAACTTATTGTAGCTATATATACTGATTTATAATTACCTTTTTCATTAAATTCTTTAATTAATGGAATCAAAATATTTATATAATAAAACGCCTTATCTACATCTCTTAAAGAGAAATTCTCATTAATAAACATTTCCTCAATAAACATTTCAAATAACTCTATATTACATTTTTCTTTAAGTATTAGATTACTTTTATTTCTAATATAAGTTTTCAAATTAAGCTGTGGTAACTTATAATCTAAATCTATAAATCTTCTTAAATATCCAATTGTATCAGAATTTTGACCATATATCGTTGAAACAGAATGTGATAATTGTTGCTTATCAATTGATAGAACAAATATAAAGTTCTCTATATTAAATAAATGTTTTACAACTTCCAACAGTTCAATGGCAAATGTAGGCCTACATCTGTCCAATTCATCAATGAAGAAAATAATTTTTTTATTAACATCACTCTGATATTTAGTCATTTCTTCTTTAAACCTTACTCTAATAGTTTTATCTGCTGAAATTTCTTTTACGCTTAATTCTCCTAATTTTTCAGATAACTTAATTAATTCTTCTTCATTAAAATCTCCTAATGTTACTCCATCTAAATTTAATATGCCAGCAGTAGCTAATTTAATAGCTGATGAAACAATCATCTTACCAAATGGCTTTGCCTTAATTTTCATTTTATCAATTTCTTTATTAAATTTAGTATCTTTGTCATGTATTTGTTTTTCCATTTCAGAAAATATAGCTAATAGAGGATCTTTAATATAATCATTCTCCCAAGCATTAAAATATAATGTTTCAAATTTCGAGTTATATTTTTCTTCTGAGTCTAACATATCCTTCCACATTGTTACAAATGTCGTTTTTCCAGTTCCCCATTCAGAATCTAAAGAAATTACAATTGAATCATTTTGTGAATCGATTATTTTAGTTAGATTTTCCGCTATAATTTGTCTGTTATAGGTATCATCTCTAAATGAACGTAACTTTTGCTCCGTTGCTCTCATAAACTATTCCTCCCCAGTTATAATATTATATGGTATAAATCAATTACCATATTAATATTATAGCATTACTTAACTATTGTATTAAATCCTCTACATAATGGATGAACAACACCAGGAGCATCATCTAAATCAAATATTTTTTCGTGTAATTCTCTACACTCATCGCAAATCCTACTATCTAGAGTTTCATTTCTTTTTACCTTTTTAACTCCAGTTTCTTTGCAAAATCTCTTAAAGGCTTTATCTTCACACCTTGAAACTTCTGTTTCAACTAATCTTTTACTGTTATAAGCACTTGTATTGAAAGTTTTTTCAATATCTTTTCTAATTTGATTTACATTTACTTTTCCCTTAAGGAAATCTTGTACTTTTTTATGCAAGTGATTAGCAACTTCTTTCTCATTATCCCAAACTCTATCGGAAAAATGTTTACCCTTGAAATTACTATCTATTATATTCCTCACATCTTTTAGTCCTTTATTGTAGCTATAAAAACTATATGTTTCTTTAACTACAGAAGATAATAGTTCCTCAATTATCTTCTCTTGAGAAGCAGCTTCACCTTTAGATATATCAATTATCAATTTAGACATTTTCTCATATTCTTTATCTATTGTCTTTTTCTCCATAACCATAACATCATTTGCAATAGTGTATGTTAATAAAATATTAGCTACTTCTTGCAATAACACATCTCTATTAAGTCTTTTATGTTTATATATTTTTTTTAACTGTTTCCCTGCAAATTTATAAAGACTTTCTATAAACAACTCTTCCTTAGTCATTTTCATCACCTAATTCTTTATCTAAATCAACTTGTGGCATTTCCTCTGCCTGCTCCTCTTTAACTTTTTCAGCTTCAGCAACCTTGTTATTTATGAAACTGAATAACCCTCTTGCCGTATCATTAGAAATAATTCTTTCTGGAACTTGAGCTAACATTTGAGCAGTTGATAAATCATCCGAAGGTATATTAGGAGTATAAAGAGCTTTTACATCTTTATAGTCATAAATTTTATTTTTCTTTATATTTAAATAGATAAATAAAAATCTCAATCTATTTTTAACTATATTTTTATGAGCCTTAATCTGCAAGCTGCATTTATTTTCAAGAACTATCAATCTTGACCTTAACGCTATTCCCGACAGATTACTTTGCATTTTCTCATTATGATTAATATGACAAGCTAATTGATACATAGTATCTTCGTATCTGTCTAAAGTATTTTGAATAAAAGTATCGTTAATATTTTTAATAAGCCATTGAGCATCAGCTTTATCTCCAGGTAGCTGTAAAACTCCTAACTTTTTCATTTCAGGAATATCTTCTTTATTAACTTGAGCATTTTTAAATAACAAATAAGCATTTCTAAAATCACTTATTTCATTACCAATATCAGACAAGTTTGTTTCAAATGCATCTTGAAGTCCTTTCAAGTCTTTGTATAAACTATCATCATAACCTTCTTCTGTTAGTTCCCCTATAGAAACTGGTACTTCTCCAAATATATTATTAGTAGGAGTTGATATTTGATTAAACTTACCATCAAAATGATATATTTTATCAGCTGTATAAACATCTATATAAGTAGTTGTTGTATCAAAATCATTTTTGAAAGAATGAATAAAAAAAAGAACCTTCTTTGAAGATTCATCATAATAAGCATATCCTTCTGTAGGTTTTATAATTTTACTGCAAAAATCAGCATTATCATCTATATAATATAATTCATATACTTTTGTAAAAACAATTAAATATTTCATCAAATCAGTATCATGCAACTCATTCCAATGAGCTGTGTAATACTCTATATCACTAACTACATTCTTATTATCAGTCCTGGACTCATAAGTTATATCATTTCCTAATGTATAAGCAACTTCTTCCTTGATAAATTTTTTTATATAATTTAAATTTATTTTAAGATTAGATCTTTCCGTTACGAATAAATATTTCCTTATAGCATCAGTATCACCTTTATAATATCGATACATCTTATCATAAATATTTTTAAATACATTATAAGATCCATGAGCTTTTTTAACTAATTTCAAATGTTCTGGATTATTAAGGTCTAATCCAATTTCTTTTTTAAATAACTTTTTTATAATTTCATTAATATTCAAGATTTACACCTCCTATAATCCAAATAATCTTCTATCTAGTAACTGTACTCTTCTAACAACTTTAATTTCATCAATCTTTAGCCAAAATTCAGCCGATACGTCAGCAGCATCATCATGCACTGTGAACTTTTGTCCAGCAAACTCCATAAGTTGCTCTCTAAATTCTGTATCTTCTTCAGCAAAAATAAAAGTACCATTGTTAACTGCTGGTACTATTGTAGAAATCTTATCATCCTTATTTCTTCTTTGCATTTCATTTATAATTGTTATATTCCTATACTTTAAGACTGGATGTTCACTTATGGCTTTTTCAAGTTGATTTGCATCAGCTCCATTAAAAGTATTTTTTTCTATATTAACATGAGTGATATCCTCATATTCTAATAAGTAATCAACCATTTTTTTAATATATCTATCAAATTCTTTTCTAGCATTTATTTTTTCTAGCTTAGCTTTTCTAGCATATTTATTACTATTACTACTTTCAGAACCTACTAAGAATGCACTATAGTCATTATTTTTACCACCTGAAGCAGCTGGATCCACACAAAGCATTGTTTTTATAAATTCATGAGTTTCAATAATACATCTTAACTCTGTATTTACTCTTTTAAAGTATTTTTCCCCTATAGAATCAACATCACCTTGAACCTCTTGTTTAAAGGAATTAGGATTTTCATAGTAATCAAGGGCCAGTTCTAAGCAGTCCCAGAACTCACTCCATAAAGTAGGAAACTGCATATCCTTTTCGTGTTTATAGTAAAACTCTTTAGCATCTTCAAGCCTATCCTCATTTTTAAAATCATGTAAGATATCACTAAATTCTTTCCATAAGCCATGAGAAAAGTAGTAATCTAATCCATTAACTTTTTCACCTTTATCATTAATGAAATCATCAATTAGTACACCTTTGTATTTTTTGAATTTCCATGTTGCTGATTTTAACAATCTAGAATAGAAACATTCTTTATGCTGCTGAGTTCCCCACGCTAAAAGGACTGTACCTTTTTTAATAATCTTACCGTTTCTTTTTAAAGGCCTTTGCTTAGCAAACTTAACATCATCAGAATACTTCTTCCACTTCTTAACCCTTGCTTCTTCAGTTCTAACATCATCCTCGGATTGATAATCATCTAGAATAATTAAATCTGGTCTAGTATTTCTATATTTTCTACCTCTCATTGGAGAACTTGAAGAAATAGCTTCTATAAAAGTTCTATTAGTAAACTCTAGCTGAGTAGAGTTACAAATGAAATCTCTATTTTTATCATCTAGTATTTTACCAAAAGCACTTTCAATATATTCATTATCAATCATATTATCTTTAATATCTTTGATAAATTTTTCAGCAGTAGACCCTATGTCTGAACATATTAATACATAAGTTTTATGCTTATAAGCTACTACCCAACAACTAGGACCTAATGTACCAAAAGCAGATTTACCGGTACCTCTTGAAACTACTCTACCTAGTTGTTCTGGTCCAGTACCAATTACAGATTCTTGTATATCTCTCCACATTTCATGATGAACTTCAGCCATTGGAGCTGCAGCATTATCTTCTTTAGGTAAATAAATATCTTGTAAAAAATACAAACAAAAAAACTCTAAACTTATTTGCCCTAATTGCCATGCTAATCCATGGTAACCAAACAAATTTTTAGAGTTTTCAATAATTCTATTATCAGTTAATTCCTCTGCTTTATCTTCAGGAATTCCTAAATCAGTATATGATTTTTTTAGATAGTGATAAAGCAACCATTTATTACGAGCTTCATCACTAGGAAATTCAAATGGTATATTCAAGCTTTATCACTCCTTTTTAATTATTTTCAAGTAATTTAGGGAACTCATATATTATTCTCAATAACATACTAGTAAACTTTATTGCCAGTTGTGCCTCTTTATCTGTCTTATTCTCTAGCTTATGAGTAGCACTATTTCCAAGCTTTCTTATACTATCAACCCACATTTTTCCATCAGGAGGAATATACCCATTATCATCTAAGTAATTGATATATTCCACAAAACCCTTTCCTTCTTTTGCACCCTTTTCACAAGCAATATGCATCAATATCTTTCTACAACATAAAACTGATGATGTATATGCACTAACTGAAAAACATTTTCTAGCTTCATTATACGCATTATTTATATCACTTGGTAAATGATTGATTTCTTCTCCATATAGTTCACCCGGTATTTGTTCGTCAAATAAAAAGTAAGTGGGTCTCTTACATATATGACAAATATAAATTTTACCATTTTCACCTTTATTATAACCAGATTCTGAGCAATTATATCCTTCCTTTGATGATATAGTTTTTCCACAGTTATAACATGTATATGTCTTAGGTTCCATTTCATCATCAATATCTTCCCAATACCATTTATTTGTATATAAAAATTCATCCATAAATTTCACCTCCTATAGAATTAATATTCTACAAGAGTCAACATTTTCCTTTTAATACTGCTCCATACATCCCCGAGAATTTCTTTTATATTTTCGAGCCTTCATAACTTCCCTAAGATCATCTGTTTCAGTTTCTTTAAATAAATTTTTACTACCACAATGAGAGCATGATATGTATTTACCAGCTTTCAAAGTGCTATTAAGTTGTTCAGTTAATAAAATAACTTCTTTTCCACACCTTTTACATTTAAAACTAGTATAATACATTCATAATCCCTCCTAAACAAAAAGAACCCTCATTATTGAGAGTTCTTACTTATTATCTCTTTTTTCTATTGCATTCTTAGCTTTTTCAGGTAAATAATCAAAAGCTTCTTCTATTTTCTTAGGTTGAATTATCATCCTATCAACAATGAAGTTCAACATTGAAAACAACCTTAAACATATATCATCATTGTCTTCAATATTCATTTCTCCAGGATGAACTGAATTATTTCCAGTAACTCTAACATAATCTAGTGCTTTCTGTACCTCAACTGGCAGTCCTTTTGAAACTAAACTAGCAATATCATCATTTATATTTTTCCCTTTTTCTCCCAGATGCACACATAGTTTTTGTAGCGCTAATCTTAATAATGCAGCTGTTGCTCTTTTAGAATGTGGAAATACATCCCTCGCTTCATTATACAATTGTTTTATATCATCATGCATTTCACCTAGTGGCAATGGTATATTAGACGTATTTGGTAATAACATTTTATCATTATGCCAGATATGATATCTTTCACAAGACTGGCATGTAGTTATAGTTATTTCAAAAGGCTTATTCTCATAATTTATAACTGAAGGTCGTTCATAGTTTTTTGCAGATTCATTATACCAATATACAGATTCATTTCTTTGTTGTTGTGATAGCGTATTGCAATATGGACAAGTAAATGTAATTCCTTCTAATGACGGCGCAACATATTTAGACATAATACCACCTCCTTCCATAGATATAATTCTACAGAATTTGGTAATATCCTCTATTCTATAAATTATATTCAACATTAAATGTATTTCAGACAACTAGTAATAATATTACATTCATTTACTCAATAAACTTTTTTATAATATCAATACTTCCTCTAATATATTCATTTGTTGCTATTATTAAATGTATTTTCATTTTACTAAGAGCCTTAGAACTTACTGGATTATTTCCATTTTCATCTGATATATAAATATTTAAGTTATAATCATCTATAAGTTTCATAAGTTCAGCATCATCGTAACCATATATGCTATAACCACTGACTAACACAACTTCATCATCTTTTCGGATATGTTTTTCTAAATCTCTTAAATTATCAAATATTATACTACAATCTTTTAGCTTTGAATTGTTTTCAACTTTTGGATTATATAAACCTATCCTATAATTGCTCACTATCGCTCACCTCATATTCTTTTCTATATCTATAATAAGTCGGCTTAGTTATACCTAATAATTTCATACATTCTACTGGCTTAATATCACCATCTAAAACTCTTCTATATTCTTTTGCAAATTTATTAAAATTAAGAACTCTAGGTCTTCCATAATCATCCCATTCACCCCTGGACTTTTTAGCTTCAATTCCTTCACGCTGCCTATCCCTTATTTTAAGTCTTTCCTTTTCAGCCATATAACTAAGTAATTCAAAAATAATATTTGATATCAGTAATTTTTCTAAATCAGACTTTCCAACAGTATTAAGAATTGGTTGATCTATTACAACTAAATTTATTCCCTTATCTTGCAACTCTCTCCACTCATCTTTTATCATCTGCATATCTCTACCAAGTCTATCTAATTCTTTAATTACTAAAGTATCACCAGGTCTTAATAATTCATTCTTTAATAATAAATAACTTTGCCTATTAAAGTCCTTACCTGATTGCTTATCAGTTTTTATATTATTTTCTTCAACTCCATTTTCTCTTAGGGCTATTAACTGTCTTTCTAAATTTTGTTCTTTGGTACTAACCCTTGCATAACCATAAGTTCTCATAAAAACACCTCGACTTTTTGAAAATATTATAGAAATTGTGTAACTGGTCAACAGCCCAGTAGAGAGTCCTGGTTTTAGAAGGTACCCCCTATCTCATCATCTATACTTTTATATTATCTTTATAGTATCAAAAAGTCAATGTATATTTTGATACCTTTCAAATTAATTTCATATCTTACTAATGGCTTAAATACGTTGTTATTTTTAAGTATTAATAAGTATACCTTTTGATACTACTTAACAACTGTTAGTTTCTTTATTTCCTCTAAATCATTCTTAAGAGCATTTGCATCCTTATTAACAGTATCATCCTTATTATTATTGTCTGCCTTAGCTACTGTAGGAACCCCTAAAGATCTATCCAATAGATACTTGATAGCATTGTACTTTACCCTATGGTCTGTACTTTTATAGGCTAAATCAAACATTTTATCAACTAAGTTGGTAGTTTCATTAACTATTTTATTCTCAGCACATTTTTTTAGCTGTTCTCTTCGTCTGTCAAGTTCAGCCTTGAACTCAATATCATTCTCCCACCTATTTAATGTTCTAGTACTAATACCAACTCTATCGGCAACCTCTTGTTTTAACATGGTTCCACTCAATATATAATCAATAGCAGCAATATGTTTTTCATCTAACATTAACAAAACACCTCCTTGTCTAAATGTCTTATATATAAAAAATCAAAAGACATATATAAAAGCCTTTTTTTAAAATATCTATGATACTATAATACACTGTTTAAAACACCAAATGTTGAACTAAAGTTAATATTTTATTGAAAAAAGATTAAAATATATAGTTTTTAATAGAAATTTACATTACTTAATACAAATAGTGTAACTAAGTAAATATAGCTTAAAGTATTGATATTACTGTATTTATGATAGTTTTATATAATGTCTATTACAATTCTAATTACACTTTTTATTTTATTTGTAATGATGTCTAAGCCTTGATATTACTAGCTTTGATAACATTTATTACATTATTACACTTTTAAAAAATCTATGTAGTATATATAGAGAAATATATATTATTAATTATCTCGTACGTAACTATATATATTTATATATATGTAATATTGTAA
>OGSQ01000245.1_pt1 | contig 30682 bp, 34 predicted proteins | sample 1573921 | NCBI WGS metagenome assembly OGSQ01 (sample SAMN03295832, study PRJEB24534) | human gut metagenome | isolation source: fecal sample 7 from infant 4 | host: Homo sapiens | place: USA: Pittsburgh, PA | collected 2014-07 | reverse complement strand
CTATAGTATATTAAATAATTTTTTATAATATGGTAAAAAGTTATTATTAGCAAAAATATAGATTTACAACTTGTAATAAATTGTGCAGGATTTTTTAACATATTATGCTAGGCTTCCGTCGCAAGCTCCAAGTCAGCTTACTCACAATATGTTAAAAACTCATTTAATAATTTAATCTTGTGGATGCAAGCCTACTAAAGGAAGAAATTCAGACGAGCTGAATTTTAATAAAAATTAGTACAATACCCTAAAATGTTTTAATGGTGAATTACTGAAGAGATAATGAAAATTTTAATTAAAGTGAAAGATAATGATATAATTAGTATAATAAAAAATAGAATATATATTACTAATCTATAAAATTAGTAATAATAAAATTTATTGAAAGGTAACGTATATATAATGATAGGAACTATTACTAACACAGGAGCTATACTTGCAGGAAGCATTATAGGTTTTGTAGTGAAAAAAGGAATTAATGAAAAATATAAAGGAGCTCTCTTTACGGCTATGGGATTAGCTGCAACTGGTCTTGGAATTAATTCAATTGTATCAAATATGCCAAATAGTAAGTATCCGGTATTGTTTATTTTAAGTCTTGCAATTGGAAGCTTAGTAGGTACAATTATTAATCTTGAAGGGAAATTTAATAATTTATCTAGTAAGTATACTTCTAGTAATTTAGGACAAGGATTATCTACAGCAATTTTACTATTTTGTATTGGCACATTATCTATATTAGGACCTATGGAGAGTGCATTAAATGGAGATAATACATATTTATTTACAAATGCTACTTTAGATTTTGTAACATCTATAGTTTTAGCATCTACCTATGGAATTGGAATTGCAATTTCAGCAGTTGTATTATTTTTATGGCAGGGATTCATATATGTATCTGCAGGATTATTATCTGGATTTTTAACCCCTGAACTTCTGACTGAAATATCAGTTATAGGAGGATTTTTAATCGCAAGCTCAGGTTTATCCATACTAAATATTAAGGATTGTAAAACATTGAATATGCTTCCTTCATTACTTATTCCAGTTATTTGGTTTATTATTAAAGGGATTTTTGGACTTTAAATTAAATAAGATGTAATATCAAATCAAGGCGGATATATTAAAGTTAAATCTAGCACTAAAGGTTCTACTTTTTCTATATTTTTACCTAATAAATAATATTTAAAATAGAAGAGGGGTGTTAATATTAACAGTAAAGAAGTTAAAAATAATGTAGATAGTAATGATTTAGATCTTGATGTAATGATGGAAAAGTTAAAAGCGTTAGGTTCTGAATCAATTAAGAATGTATTAATTAAACATGGAATACAAGAGCCATTCTTTGGCACTAAGATAGGTGATCTTAAAAAGCTAGTTAAGTATGTTAAGAAAAATGATGAGCTAGCAAAGGAATTATATAATACAGGTAACTATGATGCTATGTATCTAGCAGGGTTATCAATAAATCCTAAAAGTATGAGTAAAGATGAACTGGAAGGCTGGTTAGATAAAGCATATTGTACAGCTATTGCTACATCTATAGTTTCTAATATAGTAGCAGAAAGTGATTTCGCATTAGAGCTTGCAAGAAATTGGATACAACAAGATAATGAGATTGCTCAGTGCTGTGGATGGAGTACAATATCAAATTATATATCAATTACTGAAGATGAATTAATTGATATAGAAGAAATAAAAGAACTTTTAAATAGCATTGAAGCAAATATTCATAGTAATAAAAATATGGTTAGATATAGTATGAATTCTTTTGTAATAAGTGTAGGTTCATATATAAAGGAATTAAATGAAAGGGCTCTAGAGGTTGCTAAGAACATAGGTAAGGTTAAAGTTGAGTTAGCAACAAAGGGCTGTAAGGTTCCAGTAGCGGAGGAGTATATAGAAAAGATAATTTCTATGAATAGAGTAGGTAAGAAGAGAAAAACTTGTATTTGTTAATTAAATATAGAGAAATAATTTTAAGAGCTATTATTGTATAAAAGTATACAGTAATGGCTCTTATTAATTTTGATGATGATATTTCTAAGGTAAGTATAATTATTTCTAAGATGAGGGGACTTATGAAAAGTATTATTAGAGTTTTATTAACAGTAATTTGTGAATTGTTTTTAATTTATTGTGGACCAAAGACCTTAAGTGATGATTATAATGAAGATGTATTAAATTATAATTTATTTGTTCCTTTATAAGTGGTAAAATAAGTAATAATAAATAAGGGGGGGCAATAAATGATAGTAGATATTACTCAAGTAACTAAGATAGGTAAGGAATACAGAGATGGTTCTGCACCTTTAAAGGTTGAAAAGGTAACTAGGGAAAGTAAAAGTGGTAGTTCATATATTACTACTAATTTTTCTTGTGATGTTCATAATATGGGAACCCATATAGATGTAATGTCAGCAGATGCCTATATAAGTGAAGATAGACTAATAGCTGAAGGAATAAAGTTTGATGTATCTCATATAACAGATAGAGAAGTTACATTAGAAGACTTAGATTTATCTATAGTTAAGGAAGGAGTCTATGTTTTCTTCCAAACAAACTGGGATAAGTATTTAGAAGATGATGAAAAATATAATAATCATCTTGATATTTCTTTTAGTGTAATAGAATATTTATCTAGTAAAAAGGTTAATATGATAGGAATAGATGCTTTAGGTTTAGGAAAAGGAAGACTCCATGGAGAAATAGATAGGTTTTTAGGAAGAGAAGGTAAGTACTCTATAGAGAATCTTACTAACCTAGATAAGATACCTGAGTCTAACTTTAAGGTGTATTGCTTGCCAATAAAAGTAGAGGGTATAGATGCATGGCCAGCAAGGTTATTGGTAGAGTTTTAGTTAATACTTGAGTAATAAGATAGAATTGGTATATAAAAATAATTGACAATATAGCAGTTCTTAGAATATATTAGAGAAGATAGATTTCAAAAAGAAGTGAGGGAAGTTTGTGAGTGTTTAGTATCAAATAGTTAACTTAATATTGATTCCAAAAAGAGAAGGTTTTATAACCTTTATTTGTTGTGGAATTAATTAGACTATATTGATACAAGTCCGCGAATGAAATTACAAGGGGTATAGTATACCTTTCTTTATGATTGAATTTTTAGCTGTGGAAGTATCCGCAGCTTTTTATATTTTTAAGGGGTTTAAAATATGAAATCTATCTAGATTTCGTGACTTGTATGTATCTAATGCAAGAAAGGAAAATAAAAATGGATAAAACAACATTAGAAAAATTAAATTATTATGAGCTAAAAGAAATAGTCAAAGGATATTGTATAAGTGGTTTAGGAAAGTCATTGATAGATAAGCTTGAGCCAAGTAGTAATATAAAGATTGTAAATAAAAGATTAGATGAAACTTCAGAAGGAAGAAGACTTTTAGAAGCTTCATATCATATACCTTTAAGCGGAATATTTAATATAGCGCCTCATATTGAAAAAATAGAAAAAGGTTCATCCTTAGATCCTGAAGATTTAACTATGATATCTGATTTCTTAAGAGGATGTAATAAGATAAAAACATTTATGAAAGATAAGGAAGGTTATGCTCCTACATTAAGTAGTTATGGAGAGAGTATTACAGATTTAAGCTATATAGAAGAAGAAATAAATAGGTGTATAAGAGGTTCTATAGTAGATTCAAATGCTAGTAAAGAACTTAAAAAAGTAAGAAGACTTATAGATGAATGTGAAGGTAAAATAAGAGAAAGATTAGATAAATTTTTAAAGAATAGTGATAATAAAAAGTATATCCAGGAGTTCTTTATAAGTAAGAGAAATGGAAGATATACTATTCCAATAAAATCATCTTATAAAAATTATGTTAAGGGAGTAATTATAGAATCTTCATCTAAAGGGACTACAGTTTTTATGGAGCCTGAAGTAATATCAAGATATACTTCTGAATTAGCTAATTTAAAAATAGAAGAAAGCATTGAAGAATATAAGATACTTGGAATGCTTACTGAAATGATTAATGAAAGGATAAGAGATTTAAAAATAAATATAGAAGTAATAGCAGAATATGATATGATTTGGGCTAAAGCTAAGTACAGCAATGAGATATCAGGAATAAAGCCTAAGTTAAATGATTATGGATATATCAAAATAGTAAAAGGTAAATATCCACTGCTTAAGAATGCTGTACCTCTTGATTTTGAGATTGGAGAGGATTATAGAACATTAATTATTACTGGCCCGAATGCTGGAGGTAAGACTGTAGTATTAAAAACAGTAGGCATTATAACCTTAGCTGTACAATCAGGCTTTCATATAGAAGCTAAAGAGGGAACTGAAATTTCAGTATTTAATAATCTTTTTGTTGATATAGGAGATAATCAAAGTATAGAAAATGCCTTAAGTACATTTTCTTCACATGTAAAGAACTTAGCTGAAATTATTAAACAAAGTACAAAATCTACTTTATTGTTATTTGATGAAATCGGAAGTGGAACAGAACCTAATGAAGGGGCAGCACTTGCTGTAGCAATATTAGAAGAATTATATCACAAGGGATGCATTACAATAGCAACTACACATTATGGTGAAATTAAAAATTTCTCTGAGGGGCATCCTGATTTTGAGAATGCAGCTATGGAATTTAAAAAAGATACACTTGAACCATTATACAAACTTCATATTGGTAAAACAGGTGACAGTAATGCCTTATATATTTCAAAGAAGATGGGGATTTCAGATTCCATAATAGAAAGAACAAGAAAGTATATAGAAACTAAGGATTACAATTATGATTTAATTAGATCTAGCAAAGTAATAAAGAAGAGAGAAGAAGACCTAGAAGTTGTTGAAGCAAGATATAACTATTGTGTTGGAGATAGAGTTATTCTTTTAGATAAAAATGATAGTGCCATAGTATATAAAGAAATAGATGATTTAAATAATTTAGTTGTCCTTTACAAAAATGATTTTATAGAAGTTAATTATAAAAGAGTAAAATTAGATGTTAAAGCTAGTGAATTATATCCAGAAGGTTATGATTTAAATCAGCTATTTACAAGCTATAAGGAAAGAAAATTAGAGCATGATATAAGCCGTGGTTCTAAAAAGGCATTAAAGAAAATAAGAAAAAATTCTATATAGTTTTAAAATGTGAATATAACATAATGATATGTATTAACTTTCCGATTTTTAAATAATTTCGAATACAATTCTAAATTTAAGCTATCTAAGCTGGCTAAATTTTTATAACTCGCTTTGCTCAAACAATAAAAATTCTTAACGCCATCTTAGCTATCTTAAATAAGAATTGTAGTTTCTCATTATAATAAAATCTCTAATTTAATACATATCATTAATGTTAAAAACTCCTTGAATAATTTAAACTTGGGGATGCAAGCCTACTAAAGGAAGAAATTCAGACGAGCTGAATTTCAATAATTATTATTAATTTTACATTGTGAAATATTACTGTATTGACAATATCACTAATTAGTGATAAATTGTATTTATGGATAATATAAAAGATTTACTTGAAGAAAATAAATTAGCTTTATCTACTTTAGTTGTTTTTACAAGAGCAGAAAATGCAATTCATAAACGTGAATACGAAACAATTAAGGAAAGTGGATTAACTATATCTCAATTTGGAGTTTTAGAAGCTCTATATAATAAAGGTGACCTGAGAATATGTGAGTTAATAGAAAAAATGTTAACTACATCAGGAAATATAACAGTAGTTATAAAGAACTTAGAAAAGGATGGACTTATAAAAAGAAATATAGACCCTGAAGATAAGAGATCTTGCATAATATCAATAACGGATAAAGGGAAGGACATAATAGAAAGTATATTACCAAATCACATTAATAATATTAAAAATATTTTTGATATTTTAAGTGATGAAGAAAAAATTACTTTAAAAAATATACTAAAAAAGTTTAAGAATATATAAGTTGTAATTAAGATTCTACATTTTATAGAAGTAGTTTATATTTAAACTATTTAAGGTGATAAGTTATCTAAACAACTTATATAATATTTTTAAACAAATATCACTAATTAGTGATAAATTTAATTGTTAATGAATTAAGAGAGGGATGTTTATAATGAAACAATATAGATCAATAGAAAATATATTTAGAGGACCAATGCCACATATGGTTGGAGATGGCTTTAAGGTAGCACAGTACTTACCAGCAGGGGTAAGTAGGATGGATAGATTATCACCATTTTTCCTTTTAGATTATCATGCGCCACATTACTATGAACCATCACCAGTTAGACGTGGTGTAGGAGCTCACCCACATCGTGGTTTTGAAACTGTAACAATTGCTTATGATGGAAAAGTTGAGCATCATGATAATAAGGGAAACCATGGGATTATAGGACCAGGAGATGTTCAATGGATGACAGCAGCTTCTGGAATTATGCATAAGGAATATCACGAAGAAGAGTTTAGCAAGAATGGTGGAACTCTTCATATGATTCAACTTTGGGTTAACCTACCAGCTAATAGAAAAATGTCAGAACCTAAGTATCAACCTTTATTAAAAGAAAATATGGGAGCTATTAAGCTAGAAGATAATCAAGGAGAAATAAGTATTATTGCTGGAGAAGTTCAAGGAGTTAAGGGACCAGCTAGTACATTTACTAATATAAATCTTTACAATGTAAATTTAAAAAATAAAGGGAAAATAACATTAAATGAGCCTAATAACTTTAATACTGGAATAATGGTATTAAAAGGAGATGTCAAGGTAAATGGAGATAAAATAGCTAAGGAAAGAGACTTTGTTATATTTAATAATGAAGAAGGAGATATCCTAGTTGAATCACTAACTGAAGATTCATTATTTGTTGTATTAAGTGGTGAACCTATAAATGAACCAATTGAATCATATGGACCATTTGTAATGAATACAAGGGAAGAGCTGTATGAAGCTTATGATGATCTTAGAAATGGTAAGTTTGGCACAACAGAATTTTAATATAGATATTAATTAATAACTAATAGAGCTAGCTTTAAGCAATTATTATATTTGCTTATGGTTAGCTTTATTTTTTAAGATTACTTGACTTAGAGTCAACTCCAAGTGTTAAAGTTAATATAGAAATATATAAGGGTAAATAGAGAGAGGAAAGTATTATGAATAATAAAATTATATTTTTTGATGCAGATGGGACAATAGTTAAAGGAAACAATATATCGCTACTAACTGTGGAAGCTTTCAAGAGGCTAAAAAAGAATGGACATATATTAGTATTAAGTACGGGAAGAGCTATACCTGCTATAGATGGTGTTCTTAAAGATATGAACTTTGGAAATACAATATGCTCTGGTGGAGGAGTAGTTGTAATAGGAGATGAAATAGTGTATTCAAGGCCAATGTCTAAAGAAAGCCAAAAGGAGTTATTAGATTACTTTGATAAACATAATGTCTTATATAATTTAGAAGCTAATGACTATATTTATATTAAAAAAGGATATAAAGAAAAATATCTAAGATTATTTCAATTACCGGATAAAAAAACTGTAACTATAGAGGAGTATAGCAAGTATAAAGCAATGCTAGAAAAGGTATCAAGTAGAACTAAGGAAGTTGACGATGCCATGGAAATAGATATTAATAAGTTACATTATTATGCTGCAGATATATTATATGATGGAGGGGAATGCCCTATTTCCTATGATGATTTGGAAAGAGATCTAGGTGAAAAATATAAATGTGTTCCACTTTCTTTAAGTAAATTATTTGCTGGTGGAGAGATATGTGAAAAAGGAGTTTCAAAAAAGGGTGGAATGGAAGTTATTCTAAAACATTATAAAGTTAATAAGGAAGATATATATGCTATTGGTGATGACTATAATGATATCGAGATGTTGGAGTACGCTACTACTAGCATAGCTATGGGTAATGCTCCTAAGCAGGTTAAAGATATGTGTGACTATGTAACAGATGATGTTGATAACGATGGGTTTTATCATGCAATGAAGCACTTTGGATTAATTTAAATCTTCAATACCTGTATTATTGAAGATTCAAAACTAACTAATAATTTTTAAATAATTTAAATTCAATCATATGACTTATTCTCATTTTATAAAAATATTATTTAATGAACTGACTCTAAAAGCATCTAAATACAAGTATGCAACCAAGTATGGAATAGGTTTTTATATTATGAATTCTTGGATAGAGGTTGATTATGAGGGGATGTATGCTGGAATAATTTTAATAAGTATTTTGGGAATGATTATGTTTAAGGTAATAGATGTTATACAAAATAAAATATGCAAATGGCAGATGAAATAAAGGAGGACTAGTTTGGTCCTTCTCTTTTATTATTAAAGATTCTTTATTTTTTAATTAATAAAATAGATTTAATTCAATAGTGTCCCTTTTATTAGCAATGAATATCATACTATTAGAAAGGAAGTGATATAGTTGAACTATGACAGAGATGATAAGAATAATAACTTACAGGAGTTATTTGATGAATGTAAAAACTTAATGGACTACCATATTATTTTAGTAATGAAAGATGGTACTTCGTTTGATGGAGTTATTGACAAGGTAGATTCTAATGGTGTAATGATGATGGTTGGAGAGGATATATTATATGATGATGACGATGATCAAGGTCAATATAATACTCAAAGACAGTTTAATAGACCAAGGAAAATGAGAAGGCATAGACGTTTCAGACGAAGGGGCTTTCCTTTTAACTCGATTTTTAGGGTATTCCCAATACCTTACCCATATCCATTCTACCCAATAGGTCCATTTTCTCCATTTTAGAAATACTTAATATATTTAAGAAGAGGAGTACTTAACCAATAATACTATAGAATTAGAAATCATTATAAAAAATTAACCCTTGTTACTTTAAAGAAATAAATTAAAAGAAAATATAGTATTTTAGCTAGTTGCAACTAATAGTTGACAAAAAGAAATGGCTAGTTGGTAGATAAAATTGCCCCACTTTTATATAATTTCTATAGGAGGTGGGGCAAATGAATTTATCAGCAAAATTACAATTGTTAAGAAAGAAAAATGGTTTATCTCAAGAAGAGTTGGCAGAGAGATTAGGTATATCTAGACAGGCAATTTCTAAGTGGGAATCTGGACAATCAACACCTGATTTAAATAAGCTTATTTTACTATCAGAAATTTATAATGTTACCATTGATAGTTTAGTTAAAGATAGTGATGAATATGATATTTTACAAGGCTCATTTAATAACAATAAAATTGACGATAGTGATAGAAAAAATACAAGTGATGATAGTAAGAATACTCAAATAGTAATTAATTTGGGTTCAAATAGAATTGAGTATGAATATAAGAGTAAAAGAACGTTATTTGGATTGCCTCTAGTTCATATAAATCTTGGAAGAGGAATTAAGAAGGCAAAGGGGATAATTGCCATAGGGAATATATCTTGTGGAGTAGTATCTGTGGGACTTTTATCTTTTGGTATTTTTAGTTTTGGGGTATTATCAATAGGTTTAGTTAGTATTGCTGCAATAGCCATAGGATTGCTACTTGGAGTAGGGGCTATTGCAATCGGAGCTTTTTCAATAGGAGCTATATCTATAGGTGTTTTCTCAGCTGGAGCATTAGCTATTGGGAAGTATGCTGTAGGAGGTGGAGCAATAGCCTCAGATATAGCAATAGGTGATTATGCCAAAGCTAATATAGCTATAGGGAATAGAGTAGATGGATTAAGGGCTTTATCATTAGAATCATCTAAGGAAGAAATTAAAAGAGTAATTAAAGAAGAATATCCTAATATAAAAAATTGGATCGTTGATTTAGTAAGTTACTTTGCTAGTAACTTTAATTAATAAAAGTATATAGAATTATAAAAAGCAAAAAATATCTCGTAATTAAAGTTGGAGAAGGAGTTAAAGCTTTTAAAGAGGGGAATATTAAATTATGTTATGAACATTTAAGAGAAATGAAAAGTATTTCTGAGGATGTTACTAAAGTAATTGATAAGATAAGAATATAGGGTATTTTAAAAGGCAGGGTATTGGGTACACTGCCTTTGCTTATATATCTATAAAAACTTTATTAATCTAAATCCTTGCCTGTAAATCCTAAAGGTAAAAGTTCTTCTAGGGTATATTCTTTAAATTCATCCTTATTTTTTGCAAGATAAATTTTAAAGGTTTTAGGATTGCAGAACTCAGCAATTACTTGTCTGCAAACTCCGCAAGGAGCACAATAATCAGTTTCTTCAGCATCTGCTTTATTTCCTACTATTGCAATTGCAAGGAAATCCTTTTGACCTTCAGATACAGCCTTAAAAAAAGCAGTTCTTTCAGCGCAATTAGTTGGAGTAAAAGCTGCATTCTCTATATTACAGCCTAGATATATCTTACCATTTGTACCAAGTAGTGCTGCACCAACATTAAAGTTAGAGTAAGGAGTATAAGAAAACTTTTGAGCTTCATAAGCTTTTTCGACTAATAGTTTTGCATCAATCATAAATTTCACCTGACACTTTCCTTAATAATAAAAATAATATTTACTTTAAATGTATATAACATTAAATGGATTATAATTATAGCACTATTAAAATACCCTTACAAGGAATCTTTTTAAAGAAAACAACTTATCCTAAGGTAGAATATATAAATTCTAGTTACCAAATATTAAATCAGGGTTCTTACATAAATAATTTCCTATTTCATATTCAAATTCACCTAATTCAATGTTAGGTTTATTTTTACCATGAAAATCTGTTCCACATGTAATTAACAACTTATTCTTTATAGCTTTATTATAGAAAAAGTCTATAGTTTCCTTTGAATGATATGAACTAAATACTTCAATACCATCAATTCCTTCTGCAATTAAATCATTAATGATGTTTAAATTGTTTTTTAAATTGTTTCCAGGATGAGCTATAATTGCTATTCCACCATTATCTTTTATCATTTTAATAGCTTCTGATAAACTAATATATTCTATATGAACATAAGCTGGTTTTCCTTGAGAAAAGTAATCCCAATAAAAATTAACATAAGGCATATCGCTTTTTTTTCCACCAGCCCTATATGGGTTTAGTATTTCTGAATCTTTATTTCTTTCATCTTCTAGCAATACTTCTGCAATTAACTCACCAGGTATTATTCCATTTGTAGCTTTATTTAATACATCTTCAGCATCTAAATATAAGTTAGTAGCCTCTTTAATTTTTTCTATTCTCTTTATTCCTGCTTTTTGCTCTTCCTTGATTATATTTTCTTCTAAATCAGCAAAGCAGCTTTTAGTAAAATCAAAATTATATCCTAAAAGATGTAGATTTAGTCCATTGTACTGGCAGTCAATTTCAATTCCAGGTATATATGAAATATTTTTTCCATTAATATATTCTAAAGCAACATAATTGGCTTTTACAGAGTTATGATCTGTAATTGAAATAAGATTTAAACCATTTTCAATAGCTTTATCAATTATTACTTCAGGACTAAACTCTCCATCATCACTGAAATATGAATGCATATGCAAATCTAATTTTTTCATAAAATATCTCCTCTATAATATTATTTGTAAGATTAGTATAACATCTTAATTGAAATTAATAATTTCATTAGTTGAAAGTTTGTAATTTATTTTGAAAAAAATAAAAAACTTATTGACATTAACGCAACGTAAAGGATTATTATTAAGTTGTAAGGAGGAATGAAGATGGAATATACAATTAAAAAGCTAGCTGAGATGGCAGGTGTAAGCACTAGAACTCTTAGGTATTATGACGAAATTGGTTTATTAAAGCCTTGTAGAGTTAATTCTTCAGGATATAGAATCTATGGAGAAAAAGAAATAGATATACTGCAACAAATTTTACTTTATAGATCAATGGATATTAAACTTGAGGACATTCAAAATATAATTGCTAACCCTAACTTTAACATTTGCCAATCATTAATTGAACATCGAGAAAGCCTCATTTCTAGGAGAAATCAACTTGATCAATTGATTTTAACTGTAGAAAAAACTATTGAATATAAGAAAGGGGAAATAAGTATGTCTAATAAAGAAAAGTTTGAAGGTTTTAAAAAGGAAAAGTTAAAAGAAAACGAAGAAAAGTATGGAAAAGAAATTAGAGATAAATATGGTAAAGAGACAGTAGAAGCATCTAATAAAAAGTTCATGAATTTAAGTGAAGAAGATTTTAATGAAATGCAAAGGTTGGAATCTGAAGTCTTCGAGAATCTATTAAAGGTATCTGATAGTGGTGATTTAGATTCAGAAGAAGCTAAGAAAGTATATGAAAATCATAAAAAGTGGCTTTGTTTCTCATGGCCTAGCTACTCTAAAGAAGCTCATGCTGGATTAGCAGAAATGTATGTAGCAGATGAAAGATTTGCAAAGTATTATAATGATAAGGCAGGTAAAGAAGTAGCAGAAATCCTAAGAGATATAATTGTTAAATATGCAAGATAGTAATATATCAATAAAATAAAAATAAAGAAAAAAGATGAAATTCAGAGAAGTGAATTTCATCTTTTTATTTATTTTGAAGAATATATTTTCTTCTCTACATCTATAAATATTTCAGCAAGAACTCCATAAGTCTTTCCCCAAGCATCTATAATTTCATCTGTTGCAGCATCACCTAAGACTTCTTTTATAGCATCTAGTAAGTGTTTGCCAACTATAGGATAATGCTCTGGTTTAACATTAGAGTTACAGTGTCTCTCAGCTATTTTATTTACCACTGGCATTATTGCAGGTAAGTTGTCTATGTTTTGAGCAGAAGCTAATATAGACATAGCTAAAGCTTTTGGCTGTTCTCCTGATGATTGTCTATCCATATCAAATAAAGGTGCTACTTCTGGGTTTTTTTCAAACATATTCTTATAAAATGTAGTTGTTATATCTACTCCATGAACTTTTAAAACTGGAATTGTACTCTTAATTATATCTATTGTTTTTTGATCTAACATAATTTCTCCTTAAAATCTCGATATTAAATATTCTATAATAATAAATATTATAGAATAAATATTAACATTATTAAGACGAAAATTCAATCGATATAAAAGAGATATAGGAGTAAATTTAACCAAATAATAAAATTATCAACCACAATGTGCTTTTCTCTATGAAGTATGAAGTAAACTGACTACTTCATAAATGTAATTATATTATTTAGGATTAACATTATCTTTAATCAATTTCATAAAAACATCTGGAGCTACAATTTTTACTTTAGGATTGTTATTTAATTCAGTAACTACATTTTGAAGGATATTCATATCATTGCTCCATACATGAAGATAAACAAAGGTGTAGGCAGCTTCATTAGTTAGGTCTATATTATCAGTATTAGCTCTAGAATTTATATTTTCAATTAATTGATTTGAATCCTCTAACCCACCCCATAGTAAATCACGACAAGAGACTACTGGTTTATTATTAGACCAAACTATTTCTCCATTATAATTATTATTTTTCTTATAATCTAAATAAAAAATTCCATCTATATTGGAATTCTCAGTATATTTATCCCATAAATTAGTTTTATAAAAGGCATCATCATCAATAATCAATACATATTTTTGATCTACTTTTTTCATATATTCATTCAATCTTTTTGTATAGGTATTTAGTTTATTTTCTGGATACATACTTGGATAGATATATCCATTGCCAGAGGGAGAAACTATATAGTAATCTGAATACTTTTCTGAGCTTGCACTTTCATAATATTTATTGAAAACAGTAGGTGCTAAATAATAAAGAGAAGGGCTTATTGACCAACCTAAATCAAAGTTACCTCTATTTTTAGATCCATACCATTTTTCTGAACTATAATTACTTCCAAGGAGCCATTGTTGATTGTCACCATCAGATATAATAAAGGTTACATAATGAACATTACCTTCCTTAGGAATTTCATTATTAGATTTTTGGGTTTGTTTATTTGTAGGGAATGAACTTAATACAGATAAATTATAAGACCAATCTGCTGCAATCATATCTACTCCATACTTAGAGGATATACTTACATTATTAAATTCATCTGGTCCCCATCCTAGACAACGAGCTATTTTATCCATAGATTTAAATATATTTTCTCTTAGGGAAAAGTCTTTTACATCTTCCTCATAAAATATAAGAGACTTAGACATTATTGCATAATCTCGTAATGCCATAGACTTTTCAGGGGATAATAGTATAACTGTAGAATGGTTTAAACCAGAATTCCATAAATTTTTATAGGCCCAGTACTTATCTGTATTTCTGCAATCTTTAGTTAAGTTATTTATTCCAAGTTCATTAAGTTTTGTTTCAAGAGATTTCTCTATAGGTATTGAATTATTTAGACCTGCAAGGGAAAATGCATTATTAATAGAAGGTGGATTTTCATTACTATATAGTATGTACCCATTAAATGATGATTTAAATTTTTCTAAGAGAATCCAAGGATTTGATATATTTTCGTAAGTGATATTGTAATTAGATGTTAAATCCTCAAGCCATATTTTATAATCAGGTTCATCATTATTTAAAATATAAATCTGTTCCTTAGTTTTTGTAGATATAATGCCTTGAAGAGCAGAGATCATACTCTGCTCTTCCTTTGTCATATAACTATCAGAAATAACATAAAGATGTTTAGGAATATTAGAATTCTTAATATAACAATCATTAGAATTTAAGTTTTCAAAAGTTATTGAGGAGGTAGTTTTAGCTTTAATTTTATTATAAAAGCTGTTTAAAAATTCAAAATGTTTTCCAGTATAAAAATCTTGGGCATTTTTTTCTTTAATTTTAGAAAGTAAAACTTGACGTTTTATAATATCATTTAAGCTTACTTCTTTGTGATTTCTAATAATATCGTACATTATCATAAAGGTAGTAGTTCTTCCAACACCAGCCTTACAGTGAAAGTGATACCAAGTATTTTCAGGATTATTCTTAACCATATCAATAAAATAATCAACCATTTCATCACTTGGGAGAGAACCATCAGTTACAGGAATACGAATATATCCAATGTTTTTATTAGATGTAAGAGTAAGTTCATCTTTAACGTCGTCTGGAGTTACTGTAACTTCAGTATTATAAAAAGTTAATGGTGTATTTATTTTAATAGATTGTAATAAGGCTTTTTCAGTAGATAGAACTTCAGGTAAAGTTAATCCCTTATTAGCATTATTTTTAGGATTTTCAAAGCTGACTCCTATTCCATTAATAAATCCGTGGGATTCTTGTCTTAGATCAACATCAAGAATGGGAAGGTTATTAGGAAGAGATTTTTTAATTAAATCAAGGCCAGTTTCTGAAAATTGCCCACTGCCAGAAATATTCAATTTATCTAAACCAGATAAGTTAAGATCCTTATATTCTGATAATGATGAAATATCAGTAGTCATGCGAAAGTGATGGGGCAACTTATTATCATTAGGAGCATTTTCTAATAAATTAACATCAGAAAAAGCCTTAGGGAAAGAAATAATATTAAATACTAAGCAAATAGTAATTAAAAAGATACGAAAACTATAACTAATAATTTTTTTCATACATATACCTCACATTATAAATAGTAGTTTATATATATTAGGATTAGAAATTAGAACATAGTTTATTCAAATAAGTTCATTTATTATTTATTACCTACTGTTCTTAGATAATTTTTAAAAGTAAAGTTAAATATAATCTAAATGAAGCTTATAATATGAAAAATAATTATTTTTTTTAATTAATGAAAATAATATATAGATTTAAATGGATATAATTTAATTGATAGATAATTAAAAAATAAATTATATAAGGTATATAAGAATATAATGGGAATTTATATACTTTACGAGAGAGAGGGGAAAATATGAAGTTAATAGTAAATGCTGATGATTTTGGGTATAGCAGAGGTGTGAATTATGGGATAGTAGATGCTTTTAAAAATGGTATAATAAGAAGTACTACGATAATGGCTGGGATGCCAGGGTATGAACATGCAGTAGAACTATTAAAGGATTGTAATGGTTTAGGATGTGGTGTTCACTTAACTTTATCTGCATATAAACCATTATTAAAATCTCATAAGACAATAGTAGATGAAAATGGATATTTTTATAAAAAAATAACACCTGAAGTAGTTGAAAATATCGATCTAGAAGAAGTATACAATGAGTTTTGTGCTCAAATTGAAAAGGTAAGGACTAGTGGGATAGATATAACTCATTTAGATTCTCATCATCATGTTCATACTTTTGAGGTATTAAAACCTGTTATGGAGAGAATTATAAAGAAATATCCTTACCCAATAAGGGGAGGGATTGAATATAAATTAGATTATGAAAAAATTCTTCCTTATGAAGGGATATTTTATGAAGAGACCGTCAGTGTCGATTCATTTAAAAATCTTAAAGATAAATTTACTAGCTATGATGTTTTAGAGACTATGTCTCATCCAGCATATTTAGATAGTTTTATCTTAGAGAATAGTTCATATAATATAAAAAGAATAGAAGAGTTAGAAATACTTACTTCTAAAGAATTAAAAAGTTTTCTTGAAGAAAATAATATAGAGGTATGTAATTATAGAGATATATTTAAATAAGTATAAGATTGTTTAGTATTGCAAAACTAATCTAGGAATAGTTTTGCAATATTTTTTTATGGAAAAATACAAATGAAAAAAATTTTAATTAAAATACTTGCGCTAAAAATATTTTCATGGTAATATGTAAATGTATTCAAAAGAAAATAATTTTTATAAAAAAGTAATATTGAAAATGATTTTAATTAAATGAGGGAGGAATTATTTTGTTTAAGCAGCTACAAAAAATAGGTAAGTCCTTTATGTTACCAATAGCGATTTTACCTGCAGCAGGTTTATTACTAGGTATTGGAGGTGCATTATCAAACCCTAATACAGTTCAAGCTTATCCATTCTTAGATATTGCATGGTTACAAGGCATATTCTCAATTATGTCTTCAGCAGGAAATGTTGTTTTTGCTAACTTAGCACTTATTATGTGTATAGGTCTTTCAGTAGGTTTAGCTAAGAAAGATAAGGGTACTGCAGGACTTGCAGGTGCAGTTTCATTCTTAGTTATGAATGCAGCAATTAGTGGAATGATCACAGCTTTTAATCCAGCAGTTGAATCAATAGATACAGGTGTGGTAGGAGCTATAGTAATTGGTTTGACAGTATCATTCTTACATAATAAATATGGAAACATTCAATTACCAGCAGTTTTAGGATTCTTTGGTGGATCAAGATTTGTACCAATAGTATCATCTTTTGCAGCTATATTTATTGGAGGAATATTCTTCTTAATATGGCCAACATTCCAAGGTTGGTTAGTTACAGCAGGTAATGCAATAGCAGGTTTAGGACCAATAGGAACATTTCTTTATGGATTCTTATTAAGACTAACAGGTGCAGTAGGATTACATCACATGATTTACCCATTATTCTGGTATACAGAATTAGGTGGAGTGGCAACTGTGGCAGGACAAACTATTACTGGCGCACAAAATATATTCTTTGCTCAATTAGCTGATCCAAATCACACTGGATTATTTACAGAAGGAACAAGATTCTTTGCTGGACGTTTTGCAACTATGATGTTTGGTTTACCAGCAGCATGTTTAGCTATGTATCACTGTGTACCTAAAGAAAGAAGAAAATTAGTTGGTGGATTATTCTTAGGAGCAGCAATAACTTCATTTGTTACTGGTATTACAGAACCAATTGAATTTATGTTTTTATTCGTAGCACCATGGTTATATGTAGTACATGCAGTGTTTGATGGATTATCATTCTTCATTGCAGATATATTAAATATATCAATTGGTAATACATTCTCAGGTGGATTAATAGACTTTACATTATTTGGAGTTCTTCAAGGAAATGATAAAACTAACTGGATACTTGTATTAGTAGTTGGAGCAGTTTGGTTTGCATTATACTACTTCACATTCAGATTCTTAATAACTAAGTTTAACGTTATGACTCCTGGTAGAGAAGTTGAGGGGGAAGATGTTAAAGTTGTTACTAAAGATAGCTTAAATGAAGTTGCTGAAGAAGTTTTAGCAGCACTTGGTGGAGCTGAAAACTTAGATGATGTTGATGCTTGTATAACAAGACTTAGAGTTGCAGTTAAAGATGTAAGTAAAGTAGATAAAGCTAAAATTAAATCTTTAGGAGCTACAGCTGTATTAGAAGTTAAGGGAGGAATACAAGCAATATTTGGAGCTAAAGCAGATCCATTAAAGCAAAAAATAAATGAAATTATAGGGAGAGATTAATAAGAGTGAAAGAGATAAATAGAGGATTAATTGTATCATGTCAAGCACTAGAAAACGAACCACTTCATAGCTCTTATATAATGAGTAGAATGGCAGTAGCAGCCAAAGAAGGCGGTGCTATAGGAATAAGAGCAAATAGTACTGAAGACATAATTGCTATAAAAAAAGAAGTAGATTTACCTATAATAGGTATAATAAAAATAGATTATGAAAATATGAAGCCATATATAACTCCTACTATGAAGGAAGTAGATGCCTTAGTAGAAACAGGAGTAGATATAATTGCACTAGATGCGACTATAGATCAAGATGAAGAGTTCTTAAAGAGTATATTTAAGAAATACCCAAATCAAGCTTTTATGGCTGATATATCTACTATAGAAGAGGGATTAAGAGCTGGAGAGCTTGGGTTCCATTATGTAGGCACTACTTTAGTTGGTTATACAGAGCATTCTAAAGGCTCTAATAACTTTGAAGTTTTAGAAGCTTTAATAAAGGATTGTAAGGCAAAGGTTATTGCAGAAGGAAACTTTGATACACCAGAAAAAGCAAAGCTTTCTTTAGAAAAAGGAGCATATGCAGTAGTAGTTGGTGGAGCAATAACAAGACCACAATTAATAACTAAAAAGTTTAATGATGAAGTGTTAAAAGCACTATAGTTAAAAAAGCTGCCGTAAGAGCAGCTTTTTTCATTATAATGAACTCTTTTATTTGTTTTGGATTAGTGATATTCTAATTATATGTATATTTTAATATAAATTAATTCAGTTTTATAAAATTTAAAGCAAAATAATTATTTAAGTAAAATATGAAAATTGAAACTATAGTTTTAATTTGTTTTCAGTTATTTGGAGGGTTAAAGTGGATATATTATGTGAAATCCAAAAAATATATAATAGTTTTTCAGATAAAGAGAAAGACATAGCTAATTATATAATGCAGTATGGGGATAAAATTAAGAATACAAATATTACTGATTTAGCAAAGGATATTGGAACGTCAGGTGCAACTATAACTAGATTTGCTAAGAAGATAGGCTGTGAAAGCTTTGTGGATATGAAAATTAAACTTAGCTCTAATAGGGTAGAGGTAGTAGATGAGAATGAGGATGAGATATTTTCTTATGCTTATCAATATTACAATGAGGTTATAGAGAGAACTAAGGCATTGATAGATAAGGAAGCTATATTTAAAGCAGTAAATGAGATTAAGAAAGCTAGAAACATATATATCCATGGTGTTGGTAGTTCAGGATTAACAGGGACAGAAATGATGCATAGGCTTTTAAGAATGGGATTTAATGTTCATAGCATTGCAGATTCACATATGATGATTATCAATAGCTCTATAGTAAAGAAGGATGATTTAGTTATAGGTATATCTATATCAGGGGAGACTGAAGAGGTAGTACATTCTCTTAGAAAAGCAAAAGAAAATAAGGCAACAACTATTTCTATTACTAGCTTTGAGGGAAGCAGTTTAAGTAAGCACTCAGATATAGAGTTTATAGTTTATAATCCTAAGTTTATTGATAGAAGCAAGTTTATAAATAGTCAATTTTCTGCTATGTATCTATTAGATCTAATATCTATGGTATTATTAAAAGATGAAGAGCTGAGAGAAAAGATGCAGATAACTATTAATGCTATAATAAACAATTAAATTTATAATATATAGTGTAGGATATAATGTGAGTAGTATAATCCAAGGATTTGACTCATAGAGATATACTACACTTTTTTTATACATAAATTAATTAAGGTCAACTAAATACTAGGATAAAGCAATTATATTAATAGAAAAAATTTATAAAACCTCAAAAAATATATATTGAGAGAGATAATCATTTTAAATAAGAGAAAAAGGCTTAAAAAGGCTATTTTACATAAATTACAAACTGAAAAGTAATGGTATAATTTAGTTATAAATATGCTTATGTAACGTGCTTAAATAGATATCAAGATTATATTAAGAGGTGAAGAAATGGAAAAGTTAAATAAGTTTATAAGTTACTCAAAGGGTATCTTTAATAATGACAATCAAATAAAGGAAGAGAAGGATACAACTGGTGAAGTAAGAACACCTGGAGCTAAGCATATAGCGGAAGTATGCAACGATAAGATTCAAAATCTACCAAAGGATTTTAAGGGTTACTTTATGATAGATGAAACTTATTATAATCATGGAGATAAGGTAACAGAATTACATCATTTATTTTTATATACAGTAAATGAAAATAATCAAGTTGTTTTAACTTCTTATGATTTGCCAAAGGAAATAGAATATAAAGATTTTATAAATTTTAATGATAAGTTAACTTTTGACTATAATAAGTTGGAGAAGAACAGCAAATTTACTCCAATAGTGTTTAAGGAAGAAGATGGAGCATTTATTGCAGAAAGTGAAGCTGAGTTTGCACCAGGAGTTATATTTACAGCAAAGCAAAAGAACTTAGATGGTAAGATGTATGTAACAGAAGTGTTTAGAAAGAATGGAGAAATAGTTTCTGGGTCTGAAGAGCCAATAGTTTATCATAGAGTAAAATAAATTAATAATGATTTATCTTTAGAAAACCCTTTTTAGGGTTTTCTTTTTTTATCTACATATAACCTGTGCCATAATAAATTTTTATATTAGTAGTTATATAAGAGATTAGATTACACCAAATATTTATTCTTTGAATAAAATAATACAGAAATCATTTTAAGGAGCATGTTATGGATATTATTTATATGCTTCCATTTCTTTTAAATAAGAATGTAAGTGACTTTATTTATGATTTAAAAATGTCTAATGATTTTTTTAAGAGCCTAAAAAAGTGTGATTATAAATTAATATTTATTTATAATGAAGGATGTTCTTATAAAAAATATAGTTGTAGAGATTGTTGTCTTTGCAACTAATTCATTTTTATCGTATAATAGATATATATTATTATAAGAAGAGGAGGGTTATATGGTAGAATTAATGATTGCTTGTGGATTAATTTTGTTAATCTGCATTTCGTCGAGCAAGATATTATACAGGTTCGGGGTTCCAATGTTACTAATATTTATAGTACTTGGAATGCTATTTGGATCTGATGGACTAGTAGGTATATATTTTGATAATTATGACTTAACTAGTACTATATGTTCCTTGGCGTTAGTCTTTATTATGTTTTATGGTGGCTTCGGTACTAATTGGAATACAGCTAAGAAGTCAGCAGTGCCATCAATATTAATGTCTAGCTTTGGAGTTATAATAACAGCTGGACTTACTGGATTATTTTGTTATTTTGTATTAGGAACTAACCTTTTAGAAGGGCTTTTAATAGGTGCTGTTGTTGGATCAACAGATGCAGCTTCAGTATTCTCAATATTACGTTCTCAAAAACTGAATTTAAAGGGAACATTAGCACCACTACTAGAAATAGAAAGTGGAAGTAATGACCCAATAGCTTATATGCTTACGATTATTGTATTAACTTTAATGTCTAATGCAGGGGTATCGCTAATAGTGCCGATGATTATTAAGCAAATAGTATTTGGTATATTGGTTGGTAGTATTTTAGCTATACTTGCAGTGAAAATTATGAGAATGGTTAACTTTGAAGTAGAAGGTTTTTATACCATATATATAACTGCTATAGCAATCTTATCCTATGCTATTAGTGAGTATTTTGGCGGAAATGGATTTTTAAGTGTTTATATGGCGGGTATTATTATTGGAAATAGTAAAATACCGCATAAAAAGAGTTTATATCACTTCTTTGATGGAATATCTTGGATAATGCAAATAGCTCTATTCTTTATTTTGGGCTTGTTATCTTTCCCATCTAAATTGCCTCAAGTTTTAGGAATATCTATAGCTATATCATTGTTTATGATGTTTGTTGCAAGACCATTAGCAACTTTTATTATATTAGATAGATTTGATTATTCAAATAAAGAAAAAGTATTTATATCATGGGTTGGATTAAGAGGTGCAGCATCAATTGCCTTTGCAATTTATTCTGTAACATATGGAGTTAATATTGAAAATGATTTATTTCATATTATATTCTTTATAGCTCTATTCTCAGTAGGAATACAGGGTACATTAATTCCTGCAGTTGCGAGAAAATTAGACTTAGTAGATGATAGCACAACAGTATTAAGGACTTTTAATGACTATAAGGAAGATAAAAAGACTAAGATTTTAGAAGTTAATATAGATTCAGATAATAAGTGGGCTGGTAAAAGTATTATGGATGCAGAGATACCAGAAGAAGTTTTAATAGTAATGATAAGGCGTGCTGAAGAAGTTATAGTGCCTAAAGGATCAACTGTAATTAATATAGATGATACTTTAGTTTTAGCTGCTAATAATTTTGATGACTTATTAATTGGATAATATATTGGAGAGAATTTATGGGAAGAAAAGAAAAGGTATTAGCAGAAAAAATTTTTAATGAAGAGTATATAGACAAAAGGCTAGTTGGATATTATTCAACTCCAAGTTTTATATGTGAATATATTAAAAATAGGTTAATTGAAATAAAAGATGATGGTAAAGAGGTATTTGATCCTTGCTGCGGTAGGGAAGAGATGCTTGTACCTTTTTTAGAAGAGAATATTAAATCTTATGGAATAGATATAATAAAGTATAAAAGCAATTATAATTGTTCTTTTCAAAATATCGATTTCATAAGATTTTTTTATAAAAAAATTAATGAAGTTAGTGAATTTAAAGGATTGGAATATGATTATTATGTTTTAAATCCACCTTATAACTGTCATGAAGTTGAATATATAAGAGATAATAGGGATGAATTAAAGGATATTTTTAAAGAAGTCGGGATTCATAATATGTATGGGATGTTTATTTCAGCTGTAATTGATCTAGCTAAGGAGGGAGCAGTTATTGGAATAATAACTAATGATTCATTCTTAACAGCTAAGAGTTACAAATCCCTTAGAGAAAAGATATTAAGAACGTGTTCTATTCATGAAATAACGATGTGTCCAACTAATTTATTTACAAACCAAGGAGCAGATGTTAGAACAAGCATAATAATTTTACAAAAAGGTGTTAATTTCCAAGGGAATATTATAACTAATAATAGAAGTATTAATATTTCAGAACTTAAAGAGAAAATAAATAGCAATACAACTCTTTTTGGGCTAGAGGATATTATCCTAAGTGATAAAAATGATAATAAAGAGTTTGTAATTAATTGCCCAATAGATATAAGAGAGTTATTTAATTTTGATAGAATAGCAAGTGAATTTAATTGTATAACAGGTATATCAACAGGAAATGATAAGGAGTTCTTATCTAAGGAGAAAAAAGATCCGTATACTGTACCATTTTATAAGAATCCGGGAAAAGATAGGTTTAATACTGATAAGTTTGTATATATTGATAATAATTTTTTAGATATATCGAAAACTGTACATAACTTCATAGTTAGGAATAAGGAGTTTCTATATAGAGAAGGAATTATATGTTCATCTATGGGGGTTGAATTTACTGCTTCTAGAATGCCAGAAGGAAGTACCTTTGGGGTAAATACAGCCATAATATGTGAAAAGATAGATTTGTTTTGGTTATTAGCTTATTTGAATTCTAATTTAGTAACCTACTTTGTAAGAGGCGTGTTACTAAGAACAAATATGATAACATCAGGTTATGTGTCCAGAATACCACTATTATACTTTAATGATGATGAAAAAGAATATTTATCTAAGTTAGGGGAAAAGGCTTATAAGTATTCTATTGAAAAGAAAAATATTAGTGAGATATTAAATAGTATAGATTCTATAGTAAATAAGGCTGCTAGAATATCTGATGAAAGTATAAAATATATAATTGAATTTAAATCTAATTTAATAAAAAGAACTTAATGAATTTTATATAAATTAAAAGAGTTGTATCAAGATTATTTTAATATCTTGATACAACCTTTTTTCTTATTAGTCTTCTAATAAATCAAATTCATCCTTAGTTGCACCGCAAACAGGACAAACCCAATCATCTGGTAAGTCCTCAAAAGGAGTATCAGGATCTATTCCGTTATCAGGATCACCGTATTCGGGGTCATAAACATAAGTACAAGGAATACAAACATATTTCTGCATGATAAAGCCTCCTAATTTTCTTATACAATTAAAATGTATTGGGTATACAATAAAAATATGATATAAATTATTATAAATGACTATTATATATATATAAATTATGAAATTGAAAGAAGGTGAAGAGGTTGGGAAGAAAAACTAGCAAGAATAATGACTTACTTAGTAGTGTTAGAAAAGATACATCATCAAAGGTATATTCATTATTAGTGGATTTAGTTAATGATAATAGAGAAGATTTAGCAGAAATAGTAATTAAAATAGATTATTTATTAGAGTACACTAGTGCATGCATCCGTCAAAAAGACTTTAAGGAAGCTAACGAGACTATAAAGAGTGTAGAATCTAGGATGAATACCTTAGAAAAAGAAGGCATTGATATGGAATATCTAAAGCACCTATATCAAGGAATAAAAAGTAAGTGTAAATAAAAAAGTAATGAAAAATTAAAAAAGCTGCCTTTGGCAGCTTTTAAACTATCTTCTTTTCTTATTTCTATTTGCGACTTCTATATTAACTTTTCTCTTGTTTAACTTAAGTCCCATACATTTATCTATAACTTTATCTTTAACATCTGGAGCTATATTTACAAAAGAGAAGTTTTCTAATATATCAATATCTCCGATTGATGAAGGTTTAACTCTTGCAGTATCTTTAATGAAATTAACTAAAGACTTAGGATTTATTCCATCTCTTCTACCTACTGATAAGAATAAACGTACATCTTCAGATTTTGGAGCTTCTAATATATCAGATGAGTAAGTATCCATAAGATCACTATTGAATTTGCTCTTAATTAAAGCTGCAATTATTTCAACAGAATCAAATTTCTCTGATAGCTCTTGCGCTACAGGAAGGAACTTATCGTAATCTGAATCATTAATAGTATCAGTTACGTCTTTTAATATATTTTTTGATTTACTAGCAAATATATCATTAACAGTAGGGATAGGTCTTCTAGTTATATCACCTTTAGTTACTGATTTAATTTGCTTAAGCATTGAATATTCCTTTGGAGAAACTAAAGAGTATGCCGTTCCTTCTCTATTAGCTCTACCAGTTCTTCCTATTCTATGAACATAGCTTTCAACATCTTGAGGTAAATCATAGTTAATTACGTGAGTAATACCTTCTACGTCTATTCCTCTTGCAGCTACATCAGTTGCAACTAAGAAATTTAAAGAACCTTCTTTAAATTTCTTTAAAGTTCTTAATCTATGAGCTTGAGACATGTCTCCATGCATTCCTTCTACTATGTAACCTCTTGATTGCATTCCTTCAACTAATTCATCAACACCTTTTTTAGTTCTACAGAATATGATTGCAGAAGAAGGAGTATCAAAATCTAAAACTCTACAAAGAGCTTCAAATCTAGTTTTATGTGATACTTCATAGAAGCTTTGACTGATTTTTGAAACAGTCATTGAAGTCTTCTTTATAGCAATATGCTTTGCATCATCTTTCATGTATCTCTTAGCAAGTCTTTTTATTTGATCTGGCATAGTTGCAGAGAATAAAAGTGTTTGTCTTTCACTTGGAAGTTTTCTGATAATATCTTCTAAATCATCTATAAAGCCCATGTTTAGCATTTCATCCGCTTCATCTAAAACTAAGAATTTAATCTTATCTAACTTTATAGTTCCTCTTTTAATATGGTCTAAAACTCTACCAGGAGTTCCAACTACTATATTAATATTTCTTTTTAAAGCTCTAATCTGATTAGTTATTGGATCTCCTCCATAAATAGGCAATATTCCTAACTCATCATACTTAGCTAATCTTTTAAGTTCATCATTAACTTGTATAGCTAACTCTCTAGTTGGTGCTAATATTATTGCACTAAGTCCGTCTTTTTTTGATATATTATTAATTATTCCACATCCAAAAGCAGCAGTTTTTCCAGTTCCAGTTTGAGCTTGCCCTATAAGGTCATATCCTTCGATGGCAACAGGTATAGCCTCAGCCTGAATTTGTGATGGCTCTTCAAACCCTAAATCAGTTATTGATTTTAATAAGGTTTCCTTAAGCCCTAAGTTACTAAATTTAATTTCGTTCATTCAAAATCCTCTTTCTATTTCCTAAATAATTTATAATTAAACATAAATGTTATTATATTTCTAAATATTATTATATTTTTATTCTTAACTAACTTAGTATACACTATAATTGAGAAATATGCTCGTATTATTTATTAGTAAATTAAGTTATTTTGCAAAAATTTATAAAAAGTTAATAGGTAAACCTTTAGGAGGAGGAGATTATGATTAATTTTAAAGAGATTTTATACTATTCTAAATTAAATACTGAAATTATTGGAGAAATAATAATAGTAAAAAGTGATATGGGCCTAAAAAGAATTGAAATAATTGAAGATTCCTTTAAAAAGTTTAAAAATGATTGTGATTTAAAAGAAATTACTTTAATTGAAAGTGTTAAAGAGTGTAGTGATGTAGCTGAGCAAATTAACGAGTACTTTAATAGAGAGAGAAGCAACTTTGATTTAAAAATGGATTTATCAGGAACAGAGTTTAGAAAAAGGGTCTGGGAAGAATTATTGAAAATACCTTATGGAGAATTAAGAAGCTATAGTGATATAGCAAAAGCCATAGGTAAAGATAAAGCAGTAAGAGCTATAGGTCAGGCAAATAAATTTAATCCAATTCCAATAATAATACCTTGCCATAGAGTTATAGGTAAGAATAAAAAATTAATTGGATATGCAGGGAATCATACTGACATTCAAGAAAAGCTTCTTAACTTTGAAAAAAGTAACAAGGAATATATAATTAATAAAGAATATACTTAGAGCAAGGTAATACTGATTACCTTGCTCTAAGTATATATAAGATAATATATCAATTTTCAATTAGATTACTAATATACTCTGTCTTGCCAGTTAATACATCATCATAAAAAGATTGTTTATTATCAATAAAATCAATACATTCATTAAGTTCTTTAATTCTGTTTAATAAGGATTCCTTTGATTTGTCAAGCATCTCTTTTCTTTCTGGAATTGTAGAAGGACCTTCTATACAATAATTCATATATAACTTCATATCTTTAATGCTCATTCCACATTTTCTTAGACATTGTAGTCCTTTTAGCCATGCGATATTTTTTTCATTAAATTTACGATAATTATTTTTATCCCTTTTGACATTAGGTACTAGACCTTCTTTGCAATAAAACTTCAATGTTTCATAGGATATTCCAACGAGTTCACAGGCCTCTTTAGTTGTATACATAAAATTACCTCCTAAATTAAAATAAAAAACTCTTGCTAGGTAGTGACTACCTACTGGTAATATTATTATAAGATTAAAAATAATAGAAATAAAGGAGAAATTAAAATGGAGTATGTAAGCCTAAATAATGATGTGAAAATGCCAGCAGTTGGATTTGGAGTTTTTCAAATCACAGATAATGAAGAATGTGTTAGAGTTGTTTTGGATGCTATTGATGTAGGTTACCGTTTAATTGATACAGCACAAGCTTATGGTAATGAAGAAGCTGTTGGAAAGGCTATCGCTAAGTCATTAGTACCTAGGGAAGAGCTATTTATAACAACTAAAGTATGGATTAGTAATAGTGGCTATGAAAAAGCCAAAACATCTATTGAATCTTCTTTGAAGAAAATGAAATTAGATTATTTGGACTTAGTATTAATTCATCAACCAGTAAATGATTACTATGGAACTTATAGAGCTATGCAAGATTTATATAAAGAAGGAAAAATAAAAGCAATAGGAGTATCAAATTTTTATCCAGATCGTTTAGTTGATTTAGCTTTATTTAATGAGGTAAAACCAGCTGTAAATCAGATTGAGATTAATCCATTTCACCAACAATTAGATGCGCAGGCATATAATCAAAAATATAATGTACAATTACAAGCCTGGGCTCCTTTTGCTGAAGGGAAAAATGGAATGTTTGAAAATCCAGAGTTGAGAACGATAGGAGAGAAATATAATAAATCAGTGGCGCAAGTTATTTTAAGGTGGTTACTTCAAAGGGGTATCGTTCCATTAGCTAAAACAGTTAATAAGGAAAGAATGCTGCAAAATATAGATGTTTTTAGTTTTAAGTTAAGTGAAGAGGATATGAATAAAATATCTTCTTTAGATAAAAAAGAAAGCTCTTTCTTTAATCACCAAGAAGCATCAGCAGTAGAAATGTTAGCTAATCTTGTTAGATAGGGGGAAGGGTTTATGAAAAAAATATTATACTTAATGAGACATGGACAAACGCTTTTTAATTTTAGAAGAAAAGTTCAAGGGTGGTGTGATTCTCCATTAACTAAGTTAGGAATTGGACAAGCGGTCATTGCTGGTGAATATTTTAAAAGAAATAACATAACTTTTGATCATGCATATTCATCTACATCTGAAAGGGCTTGTGATACATTAGAATATGTTACGAAGATTCCATATACAAGAGTAAAGGGACTTAAGGAATGGAATTTTGGGACCTTTGAAGGGGAAAGCGAGGACTTAAATCCACCATTACCGTACAGAGACTTTTTTGTTAAGTATGGTGGTGAAGATGAATTTGAATTGAGAAACAGAGTAGTAGAAACTCTTAGTTCAATTATGAAAAAAGATGATCACCATACAGTTTTAGCTGTTTCTCATGGAGCTGCTTGCCGTCAATTTATGAGGCATTGGGCTTATAATAGTGATATTGACCAAGAGGAAAGGCTAAATAACTGTTGTATATTAAAATTTGAATTTGAGAATGAAGAGTTTAAATTACTAGAAATAATAAACCATGATTTTAGCAAATTATATTAAAAAGTATAAATTAATAAAAGTCGGCAATTTTGCCGACTTTTGTTTTAAAATTTTATTATGAATTTATTTTAAGCTTTATGAAGTTGATTTTTAATAATTTCATAAACCTTCTTAGGTAATGCATCTTGTTCTTCTTTACTTAAGTCAGCAGTTTCTATAGCTGGATGTATATAAAGATTAACAGTTGCTGGTTTTAAAGTCCATTTTCTCTTATTAGTCTCCATAATTTTATAAGACCCATCCATAGTAACAGGAACTATAGGACATTTAGATTTAGTTGCAAGCTTAAAGCTTCCAGCTTTAAATTCTCCCATATTATTTCCCTTACTTCTAGTTCCTTCTGGGAAAATAACTAGTGAATGACCAGATTTAAGAATCTTAATACCATGAACGATAGCTTCTCCAGCTTTTCTTATATTGCTTCTATCCATAAATACACAATACATGTATTCCATCCAAGTTCTTACCCCTGGTATTTTCTTTACTTCTATCTTAGATACAAAACCTTTCAATCCAGGTATTTGACTCATATAAATTGGAATATCAAAATTTCCTTGGTGATTTCCTATATATAATACATTTTTATCTTTAGGTATATTTTCTACACCATGAACAATTACCTTAACTCCAGCTACTTTTAAAAGTGTTTTAGCCCACAGTGTAGTAACTTTGTAAACTAAAGCATCTCTTTTTTCAGTTTCACCTTTTTTATCTAACATTTTAGTTCTAATTAATGCAGGTATGGTTAAAATTATAGTTCCAAAGAACACAATATACCAAACTATAGATCTAAGCATTCAATCAAATCCTTTCAATCAATAAAAATAATTCCATAATTAAGTATATAACAAATTAATCACTTATAAAAGTTTTTATTTGTTCATAATATTGACATGTAGAAAATGTTATTATACAATTTTATTTGTATATGTCTCCATAGTTCAATGGATAGAACAGTCCCCTCCTAAGGGACAGATACAGGTTCGATCCCTGTTGGGGATACCATATTGGTTTGTGAAATGGCTTAACTGTAGAAGTTAAGTCATTTTTTTATATTAAAAGGGACTTTCGATGGATAATTATCCTGCAAGGAAATTAATACCGACTTTGATTGCAAGGAAGAAGTTAAAAAGTGTAAGACTATTAATGATGTTATGGATAAAAATGAATTGATACAAAGGCTAGTAAAAGATGTTTTGGAAAATATTCTAGAAGGAGAAATGGAAGAGAATTTAGGAAAAAATAAATATGAAAGATAAAGCGAGGTTTATTAAGATTGTAATTACCGAAACGGATATAGTCAAAAGAACTTATGAAGTTCCTTCGGTGACCTGGATTTAGATATTCTAAGGGATAGAAAAACTGAATTCGAACCTGAAATAGTGAAAAATATGAAACTATTTCTTCTAATAAAATCTTCAATTCGTCGTTATTCTATTCAATTATTAACTTAAAAATTCCTTATATTTTATTTAATTATTTATTACTTTCATATAATAATTTTTTTAATAGTGTAAATTAATA
>OGSQ01000243.1_pt1 | contig 31001 bp, 31 predicted proteins | sample 1573921 | NCBI WGS metagenome assembly OGSQ01 (sample SAMN03295832, study PRJEB24534) | human gut metagenome | isolation source: fecal sample 7 from infant 4 | host: Homo sapiens | place: USA: Pittsburgh, PA | collected 2014-07 | reverse complement strand
ATGCGAGTTTTACCAAAACTCTTGGCTTAGTAGTTTTTACGAGCCTTAGAACTTATTTTTGTAGCAATTTGTCTTACGAGCAGTCAATTTATCTTTGCAGTTATATTCGCATTTTATTACAAGGGAGGAAATTATGGTAAAGATAAACTTAAATTTAATAAAGAAGAATCCACTGAGTTTAACTTCAATATTAGCTGATAAGCAAGGTATATTTAAAAAATATAATATAGATATGAACTTATATTTAGATGAAGATTTTTTCTTTAAAGGAAATGTTGAATTCTTAGAAGGTAGATCAGATGCTATGATGGGAGATACAACATTTTTCTTCTACATGCTTGAAAAGGGGAAGAAGGCAGTTATCACTTCTAATCTAACAAGAACTATAAACTTAGTTGGTGGTAAAGATTTACCTAAGGATTTAAATGGAATAAGAGTTGGTGTTAATAGAAGTGGATTATTTAGATTATTTTTAGAAAATGATTTAAAGGATATTATAAGAAATCCTAAAATAGTTTGGATTAATAATACTTATGATAGAATTCAGGCATTAGAAAGTGGAGAAATAGATGCCTTAGTTGCAATTGAGCCCTTTGTATCGAAAGTAGTTAATAATGGTGGTAAGGTTATTTGGGATTCAAGAAATAGTGATAAAAATCTAGTTATGTGGTGTTTTGATGAAGATTTTTATAATAACAATAAAGAGGCAGTTAAAAACTTTCATAAAGCAGTAAATGAAGCAGCAGAACTTTTCAATAGCTCATCTAGTGAAGAAAAGGTTAATTACTTTATGGAGTGCTGTGGATTTCCAAGAGAAGTAGCAGAGAGTTTTAAAAACTTTAGCTTTGAAATCAATGGCGATTATAGAAAAGAAGATTTTAATCTATGCCAAGAGTGGATGTATAGAGAGGGCGAAATAAAAAGATTATATGATGCGACTTCTTTAGTTAAAAATACAAAATAGTATAAAGGGGCTACGGCAGAATATCTTAGTGATGTAGCCCCTTAGTATTAAAAATGCAATCGTAAATAAAAGATAAGTTTACTTAGTTATGATTTTATTAAAATAAAAAACATCTGCTAAGAATAATAAAGTTGCCAGAATTAGTATAGAATTAACTGCCCAAAAAGAATATTTGAAAAGCAATGATATAAGTACTATTAATACAAAAATAGTAAACATTGATTTAAAAAAACTCAAAATTATTACCTCCTATATCCATACTAATTATAGCTTGTGCAATTTAACGATAATAATACTTGGTAAGTTTTAAGAATTGCTAGATGATTATGTATTATTAACTAATAAGGTGGTAACAAATTTATATAAAAATTAATTAATCTATGCCATTAATTCTAGTGGTTTAAATAAATGAATGTGGTGACTTTATAAACTATATTGATATGGATCATTAATTGAAATATATCTATATGCAAAGTGACTATGAAGTTCTAATTGATTATTTATAAGATAGATACTTTTATAAAGACTTATATACAAGATAGCTATTTTACTAAGTTTTTAAACAAAAAAATAGAGTTAACCAGGAAAGGTTAACTCGGAAGAAGAAATTATCTTCTATTGTTTTGAGCTTTTCTAGCTCTTCTACAGTCAGGGCATCTAACTGGATCGTTATCAAATCCCTTTTCTTTGTAGAATTCTTGTTCTCCAACAGTGAAAACAAATTCATTTCCGCAATCTTTACAAATTATTTTCTTATCTTCCATTTATAAATCCTCCTTAAAATTCATAAGAACAAACTTGATATATTTCTTCCTTAAGGCGATTATGAACTTTAAGGGACAGAACCTATCGAAATTTTTCCTAATCATTTAAATATTCAAACTAATTATATCACAATATAAATATTATTCAAGAAATATTGTGTTAAAAAATTAGCTATTAATCTACATTTTACTTGCCTTTTTAGGGGTAAACTTAAAGTAATATAATACAAAAGTTATTAGTGGTATTATTACAAACGCTACTACATTTATGCTTTGAATATATTTAAGCATTTCATACAAAATATAGTTATTTAATCCTAAGAAATAAGATAGGACAAACACTAGAAAAGTATAAATTCCAATGAAAATAGCTTTGTTCTTTATAAGTTTATCACATATTAATAATATGCTATATGTTGCCAAAACGTACTTAACAAACAGCCCTACTACAGTTTGGATTATAAAGAATAATTCCCCAAATTCTAAGAATCCTGCGACTTCAATCCTTTGACTTAAGACAAATTCAGGGTAGAATATATTAGCAGCTCTTAATGGCCCAAAGGCAGTTATAACACCAATAAAAGATAAAATAATAAAGGCTGATGATATTACTCCAGCATATAAACTATGTGTCCTAAGATGCTCTGTTTTATCTATGTATTTTAAGAAAGGCATAGCTATCATAAAGCTAGATAAACTTCCTAAGATCATTACAGCTGAATATATAAAGTTAGAAAGTGATTTATCTCCTAATATAGGTAGTAAGTTATTAATATCCTTATAGCTTTGAGTTAACAAGAAAAATAGGACACCATTTACAACCAAAACAGAAACACTTATTATTATAAAAATAAGAAGTGTACGTAGCTTTTTGCTAAATACAAATAATGAAGGAACTATAAAAAATGCTAAGGCATACCAAATAGGGGTATCAATAAACAATGTTGAATGAAGCACATTAGCTTCTACAGCTGCTGCTTCAATTGAATTTAAAAATAATGCCAGAACAAATATTATTAAAAATATACCGCTAACAACTTTAGGTGTAGATTCCTTATAAATATCTACAATATTAAAGTTGTTAGTTTTTTTACAAATATTCATTATAAACAAAAGTAATCCAGTAAAAATAAGAGAAGCTATGATTGAAGCAAGCCAAGTAGCTCTTCCCCCAACATCTATAAAAATAGATAAATATGTTTTACAAGATATAATAGCTGTTCCTAATATAAATAATATAAAATGCTTAGTAGAAATTTTGTTCATAAAAAAACCCTTTCTTTCAATTAACAATTAGCAATTAATTAAGCAATTCAGCAGCGCTGAATTACTAAAATTTGGTTTTTAGTAATTTGGAACAAATTACTTCCTCAATTCTTCATTCTTAATTTTAAATTTTTCATTCCCCTATAGTATTAGCAAAAAAATGAATATTAAACAGATTTCAAACAAATAATACAAACAGGTGATGTATATGAAGAATTTAGATTATATAAAGGAAAAATTAAAGAATTCCTTTGATGTAAAATATAGGCCTGTTCAAACTGTATTAGGTAAGGCAACTATTATATTTATAGATGATTTATGTAATGCTGAATTGATAAGTGAATATGTAGTTTCTCCACTAAGAGGCTTTGGAGATTTACCACCGAAAGGTGGTAAGTTCACTTCTCTGCAAGAGGTAATAGAAAATGCTTTAGATATAAATGCAGCTGGAATAGCAAAAGATATTGATGATGCTATAATGCATATTTTATCAGGTGATCCAGCAGTTGTTTTCGAGAATTATAAGGAAATAATGTATGTAGAAGCTAAAGGATTTCCTGTAAGAGGAGTAGGAACCCCTGAAACTGAATCTGTATTAAAGGGACCTAGAGAAGGTTTTAATGAGCTAATTGTAAATAATGTAGCTTTAATTAGAAGGCGTATTAAAAATCCAGCCTTAAAATTTGAAGCTGCTGTAGTTGGAGAAAAGTCTCAAACATCTGTAGCAATTTGCTATTTAGATGGAATAGCTCCAGTAGAATTGGTTAATAAAATAAGAAATAAGGTGAAGAACTTAGACCTAAGATTCATTTTAGATACCAATTATATTGAAGATGCATTAAAGAAGCAAAATAGCTTTTTTGATACGATTGGATATACTGAAAAACCAGATGAAGTATGTGCAAAGCTTTTAGAAGGAAGAGTTGGAGTTATAGTAGATGGAACACCTTTTGTAATAACAGCCCCATACTTTTTCTTAGAAAATTTTCAAATGCCAGATGACTATTATTTAAACAGGTATTATACAAACTTTAATAGAATATTACGATGGTTTGCATTTTTTGTAGCAGCATTAGTTCCAGGACTTTATGTAGCAGTAATGACTTATCACTTTGCTATGATTCCATCTTTATTTATGTTTAGGCTTGCAGTATCTAGAGCTGGAGTACCATTTCCTACCTTTATTGAAGTAATACTTATGATGCTAGCCTTCCAATTCATAAAGGAAGCTGGACTTAGGCTTCCACAACCAATAGGTGGAGCAATGAGCATAGTTTCAGCTTTAATATTAGGAGATGCGGCTGTAAATGCAGGAATAGCATCTAGAATAACAATAATAGTAGTGGCATTAAGTACATTGTCATATTTTTTAATTCCTAAACTGTATGGAGCTCTATCCTTTTGGGCGATAGTATTAGTATGTTTTTCAGCAGCCTTTGGGATACCAGGCTTTTTAGCAGGAGCATTAATATTTTTAATTCAGCTTTCTGAATTAGATTCAGTTGGCTATCAATTCTTATTCCCTGTTGGAAGTACAAACGAGTATAGATTTAAAGATGTGGTATTAAGGGGAGCATTAAGTAATATATCTAAAGATTTTGTGAAAAAAGGAGAAGAAGATGAGAGCTAAAAGATTTATAAGATTAATAACAGCCTTATTATTTCCAATCCTTTTAGTAGGATGTTTTAATTATAGAGATATAAATAAGGTAACTTTTGCAACTAGTATTATATTTGATACTGATGATTTTGGAAGATCAGTAGTATATGTAGATTGTGTTAAGCCCTACAGAAGTACTAATGAAAGTTCAGATAAGGGCAGAAGGATAATATATAAAGGTATAGGAAAAACTGCTCTTGAAGCTTTAAAGGATGTTAACTTAGCTTCAAGTTATGAATTAAATTACTCACAAAATAGAGCTTATATATTTACAGAAAAAGCAGCTAGAGATGGATTAAAAGGGTATTTAGATTTAATTAACAATAACCAAGAGTTTCAAATAAAGCCTGATATATTTGTCTATTTCGGAGAAGTGAAGGATTTACTTAAGGTAGCATCTAATGATGAGGAATATTTAGGTTTATATTTAGAAGAGTTAGTACATAGAAATAAAAGGAATCCTAGAGCAATAAGAGCAAATATTAATGAGTATTTAAGCAAGTCTATAGAGAACGATAAAACTTATATAGTTGGAGCAATAGAAATAAGAGATGATGCTTTAGATAAAAAAATTCAAATTGGTGGAGGAGCAGTAATAAAAGATAGCAAATTAATTAATAGATTAGAAGCAAAAGATGCTTTAAGTTATAATTTATTAATGGATAATGTATCAAAAGGAACATTAGAAATTTCTAATCCACAATCAGATGGAAGTTTCATAACTCTAGAAATACTATCTAACTCTACTAGAAGTGATATAATATATGAAGATAATAAAATTAAACTTGTGAAAGACTTAGAAATGAAAGTTTCAGTAGCAGAAGCTCAGGATAGTTTTATAGTGGATAAAGAAACTTTAAGCTATATAAAAAAAGCTAAAGAAATGGAAGTGGAAATCTATTTAAAAAATATATTTGATACTTATAAAAAGGAAGGATTAGATATATTTGAAATACAAAGATTATTAGATGTAAAGTATTCAAATACAGAAATAGAAGATCCATTAAGCATAACAGAATTAGAGGCAAATGTTAATATAATTATGGAAGGTACAGGGATTGTGAAGGATAGTCTTTAAAAATTATTCACAATTGTGGATTTTTAAGGAAATATAGGTAAAAGATATTGATATTAAGTAAGAAATAAAGTAATATTAATTTATAGGGAAAAATAATTCGATTCATACTATTTGAAAGAAAATAGGGAGGGAGTATGGACGATTATAAGTTAAAATATGAGCAAATAAAGTCTGAGTATGAAAGTTATCAAAGAATTACTGAAAGTAAGCTGCAAGAATTAAGTACAATTAATGTTCAGTATGAAAAAAACTTAGATATGCTTTCTAATGTGCTCTTTATTAGTAATTATGTAAACTCGAATTTAAGCAGTAAAAATATAATACCAATTATTAATGATATGATAATTGGGATTATTGGTGTTACTCAATCTACTGTTTATTTAAAAGAAGAAGACGTTTTTGTAATAAGTGCTACTAATGGTACAAATGAAAGTAATAAGTTAACTGATGAATGCATTAAATATATAAATCAGCATAAAACTTTTATTTTAAATTCTAAGATACCAATAACAAAAGATGACGAAAACAAAATATGTATTCACTCAAGGATGGGTGTACCTATAAAGGTTGGAGAAGAATGTATAGGTTACATTGTAGTCGATCATACACATTTCAACTTCTTAAATGAGTTTCATGAGCTATTTTTAAATACTATAGCAAATCAAATAGCAATTGCTTTAGAAAATGCTATACTTTATAAGAAAATAGAAAAAGCTGCAAAGACTGATTCATTACTTGGAATATATCATAGAAGAACTTTTTATGAGATTATCAATGAGAGGTTTACTGAAGAGAATATTAAAGAGTATGCAATAGTTATGATAGACTTAGATGATTTTAAGAAGATTAATGATACATTAGGACATCTATTTGGAGATAAAGTTTTAATAGAAACTACTAAGCTTATAAGAGAAAAATTAGGACCGAAGGATATAATAGCACGATATGGTGGAGAAGAGTTAATCTTATACATAGATTGTAATTGTCCAGTTGATGAAATCTTTAATAAAATTGATAGTATTAGAGATGCCATAAGTAAAAATTGTATTCAAGATGGTAATATAAGAAAAAGCATAACAGCAAGTTTTGGACTAGGATTTTATCCCTATGATGGTGATACTATAGAAGCAGTAATAAAGACTGCTGACCAATATTTATACAAAGCAAAAGACGCAGGAAAAAATAAAGTTGTAAGTTCACATAAATATATGTATGTAGAGTAGTAAAGATAGGGAAACTAATAGTATCTCTATCTTTTTGCTTTATTACCGAATTTATTGTAAATATTTTCAGTAATAAAGAATATACTAAAATAAGAGAATAAAAAAATTTATTAAAGGAGTGGATTCCAATGATTCAAGTTTTTTGTGCAAAGAGAGGTTCAGGAAAATCTAAAAAATTAATTGAGATGGCAAATGAGGGCTCAATAAATTCTAAAGGTGATGTGGTTTATATCGATGACGATTCAAGACGTATGATGCAACTAAATAAAAAAATAAGGTTTGTTGACACTGAGGAATTAGACATAGTTGATTGTGATAGCTTTTATGGCTTACTCTGTGGTGTAGTATCCCAAAATTATGATGTTGAAAATATTTATATTGATGCTTTATCGAATATAATAAATAAAAATATAGCTGAATCAATTACTCTGTTCAAAAAAATAAAGGAATTCTCTCAAAGGTTTAATGTGAATCTATTTATCAATTTAAATTGTGAATGTCTAGATGAACTTCCAGACTTCATAAAATCCTACGCAGCTTAATTGTAGTAAATTCTGTAGGAGTCTTTACCATGATTATGCTCCTTCGACTATGTAAATTTCAAGTCGGATTATGCACTATGGTAAAGACTCCTTAGATAATTTAATCTTGTAGATTTAAGGAAACTACATGTAAAAATTCAGATGAACTGAATTTCAATAATTGTTAAATTTTATACTATTAAATAGGAGCTTTATGATTTTATTCTTACATAATCCAACTTAACGCAAACAAGATACAAATAACTTGTTTTTCAGTTGATTTATCAATAATATCAGCCAAATATCTTTGTCCTAATTCTTCCTTTTCAACAGTAACTGATGCTATTACTTTTTCACTCTCGGAAATATTAAAGTGTGGTCCATCCAAATTACCAAGGATTGAAAATCCATTCCCCGTAATTTCGTAAATATCTTTAAATTCTTTTATATCTTTTCGAATTATAATTTTATCATTATTCACAGAGATGACAATTCTAGGTAAATCAAACAATCCAAAATTATTTCTAATTCTTTCTATCTTTCCTATCTTTTCATTATTAGAGTTAATAACAGAATAGCATTCACGTGTAGGTAATGCTTTAGATTTCTCAAAACTAATAATTTCTTTCCCATTTTCATCTGTTACAGTTGGTTCATTAAAACTTTTGAATATAACTCTCATAATTTATATACCTCCTTTATTTATAATATATTATAATTTACACAATGTAGAAGTTACATATACTCTTATAGGATTACCATTATCACAAGTAACTAGTGTTAAAAACTCCTAATTATAGTTTTAGTTATCATTTTGTTATCACCTTTAAATTCATATTTATTGAGTATAATTCAATGTAAAGGCAATTGAGCTATATAATATATCATAGATTATATATTACTAAATTTTATCTGTTTGATAGTTTAAACTAGTTATACTATCTATTAAGCAAATTGGAATTTACTGAACTCTTTTAAAGTTCTTCCAAAAATAAATTGTTTCTTTTAAATATTCTTTACATTCAAACAATTCCAATTCTTTTGCTACTTCAATAGCAAAATCTACATATGAATTCGCTCTTGCAGTTATCACATTGTCATCATTGACAATATCATCATCTGTAGAATGAGTTGATTTTAATCCTTTTAATATTCCTGCATCATCAAGCAAATCGACCCCAGCACATATACCTGCGATTAAAATATTATTTTCCTTTAATTCTTTTAAATATGTTCTCATTTCTTCATTATTGATATATGAAATATTGCCACCAAGTATTATTAAACTTCTTATTTGAGCTTTATCAACATTACTATAAAATATTTTTATTAAAATATTTATTATTTCAGATCATGATTTAATCTTCTTCCTTAGTAGATCCCATAATGAATATAGGAATTAACATTGCAAATAATGGAGTTGCACTTTTTGTTACATAAACAGCTATTGAAACTGCTATTCCTGTTGATAACCAAGCAATTGAGTAAACTATAGTTTTTTTCATATTACCTCCTATGATTAATAATTTTTTTCATTATCTATTACATCATAAGTTACTATCCTAAATAGAGTGCAATATATTTTGCTGAATTATGTTATTGAATTTTATCTATTAATAGAGTAGAATAGTCATCCTATTTAGTAAACAAGTTGAAATTTAGTGACTATGTGCACTTTTCCTATTTCTCATAGAAAACCATTTAACTATTTCTCCATCACAATTTAATGTAAGTATGATTGAATAATACAATATTTATCTAATATTATATTGTTCAATTTTCAAAGCTCATTTACTAGCAGTGATTTATAATAATGAACTTGTTATTGTTAAAACAACTATTATCGAAATAAATACTATAGATATTGCTTTACCTGGTTTTGCAAGGTAATCATTCTTATATCTGTATCCTATAAATAGTGCTATAAATAATAGAATTAGAGAAATTATTGGAGCAGGGAATGATACCCCAATTGCATTTAAAAAATGTTTTCCGAGCTCTTTTCCATTCCAAAAAGTAAATGAAAACATAGCTCCAAGTATAGAAAGCAATAAAGAAATACTGCCTATGCCCCATTTTTTAGGAGTAGTTATTTGATCCATATTTTTCTCTCCTTACAAATTTTATTTAGATATTTCTTGAAAATTTCAAAATATTACGAATTTATTATAACATATTTTCCCAAAGGGATAATGTTGAATTTTAAAAGAATATTTTTATTAGTTGCTTAGTAATAATTTCATATTATGAAATATGTTTGTATTGCAAACTAAAAATATAACATTTCATTTCAATGAATAAGTAGTTTTTAATATTTTTAAATGCTCTGTAGAATACTATAACCATCGGACGGTGATTAATTATGAAGAAGTTATTATTTATTTATATATTACTAAATAATCTACTTATTTCTCACCCAATTCCTACATGGACGATTGAGCCAATTAATAATGCCGAGCAGGGCATACATTATGAATATACTCATAGTGAAGGTTCCATAGAGGAATTATATAAAGATATTATATTTGGAGAATTAGAGTTTATAGTTGAATAAAAAGTAGGTAGAATTTCTATTAATTCAACATTGATATTATGGCTATAAAAAGATATACTATAATAAGTAATAAATAGGAGGTTACGTGGAATGGCTAATGTTTTAGATGAATTATTAGATCGTGGATACATAAAGCAATTTACTCATGAAGATGAGACTAGAGAACTTTTAGAAAAGGAAAAGATAACTTTTTATATAGGATTTGATCCAACTGCTGATAGTTTACATGTTGGACATTTTATTGCGTTAATGTTTATGGCTCATATGCAAAGAGCAGGTCACAGACCAATAGCTCTTGTTGGTGGTGGAACAGCTATGGTTGGAGATCCATCAGGGAAAACTGATATGAGATCAATGTTAACTAAGGAACAAATTCAACATAATGTTGATTCTATTAAAAAGCAAATGGAAAAATTTATAGACTTTTCTGATGATAAGGCTATATTAGTTAATAACGCTGATTGGTTATTAAATTTAAATTATGTAGATTTCTTAAGAGAAGTAGGAGTTCATTTCTCAGTAAATAGAATGCTTACAGCTGAATGTTTTAAGCAAAGATTAGAAAAGGGACTTTCTTTCTTAGAGTTTAATTATATGTTAATGCAAGGATATGATTTCTATGTATTAAACCAAAAATATGGATGTAAGATGCAATTAGGTGGAGATGACCAATGGTCAAACATGATTGCAGGTGTTGAATTAGTTAGAAGAAAAGCTCAAGGTCAATCAATGGCTATGACTTGTACACTTTTAACTAACAGCCAAGGACAAAAGATGGGTAAAACTGTAGGAGGAGCTTTATGGCTTGATCCTAATAAAGTATCTCCATTTGATTTCTACCAATATTGGAGAAATGTTGATGATGCAGATGTAGAAAAGTGTTTAGCATTATTAACTTTCGTACCTATGGATGAAGTTAGAAGTATTTGTGCAGTTGAAGGTGCAGCAATTAATGAAGCTAAGAAGAGACTTGCTTTTGAAGTAACTAAGTTAGTTCATGGAGAAGAGGAAGCACTTAAGGCTAAGACTGCAGCTGAAGCTTTATTCTCAGGTGGAGTAGATATGAGCAACGTTCCAACAGTTACTATATCTAAAGAAAAGCTTGGCTCAACAATCTTAGATATAATGGCTGAAAATAAAATAGTACCATCAAAGGCTGAAGGAAGAAGATTAATTCAGCAGGGAGGACTTTCTTTAAATGGTGAAAAAGTAACTGAAGTTACAAGAACTCTTGAAGAATCAGACCTTGAAGATGGAACTGCTTTACTAAAAAGAGGTAAGAAAAACTACAATAAAATAGTAGTAGAGTAAAAAAGGGCTGCATATGCAGCCCTTTTTTAAATTAAGAATGAAAAATGTAGAATGAATAATGAAGAAATAAACTCAGGCGAGGTGAGTTTATTTTTTAATTTATATCATTGAATTTCAGATTACTAAGAAATTAAGTGGTGTTATAGAAAAACTTAAATTTAAAAATGCGAAGAAATTTTTTAATTAAGGAATAAAAAATTAAAAAATGAAAGAATTTTTATAAAAAATCCTTATAGATTTTTACAAGGGTATCCTTAAAATAAAGGAGGTCTTGCATAGTAAAACCTCCTTACTTCATTCTTTCATTTTATATTGGTAGAGATACAGTTGCTTCTACTTTATTTCCGTTTGATAAAGTAATGCTTCCATTATGATCTTTTATTATTTCACTACAAAGATATAGTCCTAGGCCAGAACTATAGTTGTCCTCATCTGAATTCATTTTTATAAATGGTTCAAAAACATGGCTATATATTTCTTCAGGAATTGGATTAGCTTCGTTTATAATTGAAACTTTGTAGGAGTTGTCCTCTGTATATCCGCTGATTTCTATATTATTATCATTAGTATTAATAGAATATTTAATAGCGTTATCTATTAAGTTAATAAAAACTTCTTTAATTTTATTAGCTTTAATCTTTAATATGCTATCTTCTAAATTATAGATTATGTTTAAATTATATTTTTCAGCTTTTATAGACATATCAGAAATTACTTGTTCAAGTAGTTCCTTTATATTAAATTCTATATAGTCTTCTTTTATTGATGAGAGTCCTTTAGATATTTTTATTATTTCTAAAACAAGGGTATTTAATCTTTGGCTTTCAGAATAGATTCTACTTACAGCTCTTTTTTTGAATTCTTCATCATCTACTACATTTTCTAATATCATTTCTGAGTATCCAATAATTGAAGTAAGTGGAGTTTTAAGTTCATGGGTTACTGTATCAAAAAAAATTTTTCTACTTAGTGCTAATTTTTCCACCTTTTCTTTTTCATTTTCTATATCTAATATTTGCTCTTTAATTTTATTCTTCATATTAAGAAACTCTCTAGATAAAATTGATATTTCATCAGTACCTTCAGTGTTTAATAATACATCATAATTACCTTCTCCAAGGCTTTTTGCTGCTATAGTTAAATTAGTAATAGGTTTTGCTATTTTATTAGTTAGCCTAGTTGATAATAGAAATATAAAGATTATTATTATTACTTCAATCAAGGTTAAAATGTTTGTTGCTTTATAATATTCCTCATATAGAGGTGTATAGTCCTTATTTAAATTTATAATTCCAATATAACTTTCATTTATTATAATAGGATAAGATAATACACCAATTAGTTCATTATTTTGATATTTAATATTGACTATAGTTTTACCTTCCTTAACTTCACTAAGGTTTTGACTTATTTCTATTGGCTTAAAAGATAGATTTGAAGCTAGTACATTACCACTAATATCACAAATTTGTAGTGTACTATCAAAGTTTTGTGATATATAATCTAATAAATAATTTGCTTCTTCTTTTAAAGCCTTATCTTTATATAGGTAGTTTCTCTGGGATAGGGTATATTTTATAGATTCTCTAGTACTTTTCATAACTTCTTTCATTGAGGACGTTATTGAGCTTTCCATATTATCCTTAAGTATTTTTCTTACAGAAATATTCAGGGAGAGTCCTAAAATAATAAGAATACTTGTAATAATTAAGGTGAATTTATATTTAATTTTCATAATCTACCTCATAATATATCCAACGGAAAATACTGTTTCAATTATAGAAGGGGTGCCCTTAGTATCTAATTTACTTCTAAGCCTTCTTATATGAATATCTACTGTTCTTAAATCACCATCATAAGAAAACTCCCAAACATTATCAATAAGCTGATCTCTAGAAAAGACTTTATTTCTATTTTGAACAAAGAATTCTAAAAGCTCATATTCTTTTGGCTTAAGTTGAATAAGATCATTATTTTTTAATACTGTTCTATTTTTAAAGTTAATTTTTATGTTTTCATTTATATTGGTAAAATTTGAATTTGAACCATTAGTAGTTTTTTCTATTCTTCGAAAAATAGCTCTAATTCTGCTTATTACTTCTTTAATATGAAAGGGTTTAGTAATATAGTCATCTGCACCAAGCTCAAGACCTAGGATCTTGTCCACAATATCACTTTTAGCAGTAAGTATTATAATCGGAACAGAATTATTTGAGTTTATTTCTTTGCATAACTGAAACCCATCTCCATCAGGTAAGTTTAAATCTAATAAAATTAAGTCAGGCAAATTAACATTTATATAATCTCTAGCATCTTTTAAAGAAAAGGCACTATAAGGTGCATAGCCTTCAGATTTTAAAGTGTGAAATAATATATCATTTATAGATTTATCATCTTCAACAATGAGTATTTCATTATTCATATTAACCTCCTTTATAGAATTGTTATAAGTAAATTATAATAAAATTTTACAAATTAATAAATAGTTTCCAGAAAAAGGTGTTTGATATAGTAAAAATAATTGGGGCTGCCATAAAGACAGACCCTTAAAAATATAGAATGAAAAAACTACTATAGGTATTTGGGGGAACTAATTTATTTAGGTAATTCCTTAGGAATTACTGAAAATACATTTTTATTAAAAACTTCTCTAGAAGTTTTATCATTAATTTTTCATTCTTTCATTTTTTCATTATTCACTGTGCGACAGCACCTAAGGTGTGTATTGTCTATATATAGATTGAGCTATTCCAGCATCTAGTTCAATCCAGCATAATTTTGATCTATTAGTAATTGGTCTACCCTTATCATCAAATTCTTCTTTTTCAAATTCATTATATAATTTTATAACTTCCTTAAAATTTTTAGCTGAACAATCAAAATTAATATCGGATGTTCCTTTATTATCAATTTCATAACCTAATCTTTCTTCTAAATCATGCTCTAATAATTTATAACTACAATTATCTGAAACCTCGTAGGTAGTTATAGTTGTATAGTTGTTTCTTATATAATAACCATCAGGTAGAAAATATTCTCCTCTTTCTTCATCGTACACGGCATTATTATCTTTCATAGCTTCAGGTAATGCTATCTTACTTCCAAAGTAAAACTCAACTAAATCTACATCAATATAAGTTTTTCCATTAGCAGTATATATATTTTTGATTGAACCAATAACAGTTTCTTTTCTATTTAAAATATTAACTTTAGCTTCAATATTTCTGAAATGCTCTTGACTAAAACCTTTATAAGAATATTCACCAACCTTTTTTGTATTTACAGATGAATTATCCCAAGCCACATTTAGAGTAACTTCCTTATTATCTAATGTAGTAGTAATAGTAGTAGGTAAGATAAAGTTTGATCCTTCATAAGCTGAATAGTTAACTTGGATAGTTTGAAAATTTGAAGCTATATCCTTAGCTATTTTATTCATATTATCTACATCTACATTATTATCAATAGCTTTATTAACTACAGTGTACGCATCTTCATATCTATTTGAATTAAGAAGGTTATCTTTAATTTCTATATATAAGTCCTTATTTTTATTATCTAAGGAAAGTGCTTTATTATATAAATCATTAGCCTCAGTAAATTGATTATCAGAAAGAAGTTTCTTTGCAGTATTTATATATTCAGCTACTTCATCTTCTTCCACTAATATATCTTCTCCAGTATTTTCAGAAAGTGTAACTTTTTTTGTGCTATCTGTACAAGAGTATAAAAATATTGATAAAGATAAAATGATAAAAATTATTCCGTATTTTTTAACTTTCCTAAACATATTAATTCTCCTTTAATTTTTGTTGAGTACAATTCTGGGAATAGTTTATTAAAATGCATATTTTCTATAGATAGATTGTACTTTATTATTTTTAAGTTCTATCCAGCATAAAGTAGTTTTACTGCTTTCAATTTCTCCATCTACAACATGACCATAATCTACTTGCATTTTGTATATCATATCAATATAACTTTTAAAAGTTTCATAAGAAACTGTATTAAGTTCAGGTATTTGTGATTCACTATCGTAACCTAAAGCGAATAAATCAAGAAAATATAGTTGGTAAATGGAATCTTTTGAAACTTCATAAGTTGTTATAGTACTATAATTGTTTCTTATATAATTTCCGAATGGAAGGAAATACTCTCCTGTTGTTTCATCATAAGCAGCAGCATTATCTTTTTTTGCTTCAGCTAAAGCTTCCTCACCTGTATAAAATTCAACTAAATCAACATCTATATAAGTTTTTCCATTAGAAGTGTAAGTCTTATTTATTGAACCTATTTGCTTATCATAAACATTCTCTATAACAGTAAGGTCCAACACTATACTCCTTCCATACTTCTCGTTATATCCTTGAAAATTGAAAGTTCCTATATTTGATGTATCTACAGCTGGGTTTTCCCAAGATACTGGAATATTAACTTCTTCACCTGAAATCATAGTGGTAACTTGCTGAGGTAATGAGTAATTGCTATTTTGATAAATTGAACTTGATAACTTAATAATTTCGAATTTGTCAGATATATCTTTTAATACAGATTTCATATTTTCAACGTCAACATTATTATCAATGGCTTTTCTTATTACAGTATAAGCATCTTCATATCTATTTAAATTAAGAAGGTCATCTTTAATTTTTATATATAAGTCCTTATTTGTATTATCTAAGGAAAGTGCTTTATTATATAAATCATTAGCTTCAGTAAATTGATTATCAGAAAGAAGTTTTTTTGCAGTATTTAGGTATTCAGCTATTTCATCTTCTTCTACTAATATATCTTCTCCTGTATTTTCAGAAAGTGTAACTTTTTTTGTACTATCTGTACAAGAGTATAAAAATATTGATAAAGAAAAAATGATAAAAATTATTCCGTATTTTTTTACTTTCTTAAACATATTAATTCTCCTTTCTATTAAGGTCTATATTGCTGAGAAATTTTTGTTACCGTACCATTCTTTATATCAAACCATACCATTAGTCCATAGTTAGTATCATTGAGATACTTAGTATTCATTGCAGAAAATTCATCTAAAGAAGCGGGTACTTCATCTCCAGCTTTTAGCTCTGATTTTTCTGGGAAAAAATTATGAGCGCATAAATAATAAGAGGTATTATTATCAACTAAATAAGTTGAAATAGTATCATAATTATTTCTAATATAAATTGGATCAGGTAAGAAATATCTCTTTTTTTCTTCATCATATCCAGCTTTATTATCTTTTATAGCTTCAGGTAAAGCCTCGTCACCTATATAAAGCTCTATTAAATCAACATAAATATAAGTCTTTCCATTCTCTGTTTTAATATTTTTTAAGAAACCATATTGCCTTTCATAAACATTCTCTAAAACAGTAAGTTCTACGGTTACATTCCTACCATACTCCTCGTTATATCCTTGGAAAGTGGAAGTTCCTACATTTGCTGTATCTACTACTTGGTTTTCCCAAGATACTGGAATATTAACTTGATCACCTGAAATCATAGTGGTAACTTGCTGAGGCAATGAGTAATTGCCATTTTGATATATTGAAGTTTGAATATTTATTTTTTCAAATTTATTAGATATATCTTTTAATACAGATTTCATATTCTCAACATCCACATTATTTGTAACAGCAGTCTTAATAAAATAATATGCTTCATCTGTTTTATCTACAGACAAGTATTTATCTTTTATTCTTAGGTACATTTCTTTATTAGTCTTATCTAAAGTAATTGCTTTAATGAATTCTTCTTTTGCTTCCTCAAATTTTTCTTCGTCTATAAGTTTTTCACCATCAGTTATTGCAGCTAAGACTTCACTTTCTTCCAAGGCAACTTCACTTTGGGTATCTTCTGATATAGTTATTTTTTTACTGGAATTATTACAAGAGATAAATAGTAGGGGCACTAAAATAACGGTTGATATTAAAAGGTTCATTAGTTTTTTTCTTATCATAATATAACCTCCTTTTATTTTTATCTTTGATTTTATTATATAAGGCAATATTTTCTAAAGATAATAATAATATTTCCAAGATGTTTCCAAATTCAAAGTTAAGATTTTTTATTAATTACTCGATAATATAAGTAATATATAAGTTGCAGAAAGAGTCTAATATTTATTATGTTATGTCTAGTATTAAAAATATTTAGGACATGAAGTTATTTTAACAACTTATATAATAATTAAAGACTATATATGCTTTCAATTTTGTTATTTTACTAAAGAATGTTTAGATCGATATTGTTATAAGATTATAGATGTAGATTATTAATTGAAACATATAGTAGGATGATAAGAGGTGGAATTATGCCAGGGATTTTTAATGTTGGTAATGCCTATAATATAAATAATAAAAGAATAACTAGTAAGATGACTTTTGATACTGGAGAGAAGTTTTCTGGAAAAGTAGTAAAGAAAGAAGGAAAAGAAGCAGTTATAAAGTTAGTTGATGGTTGGGAATTTGAAGCAGAGATAGATGGAGATATTGATTCTTTAAGTAAGGGCTTTCATAGATTCGAAGTTGATGGTTTTGAAGGAGGAAAGCTTAAATTAAAAATAGTTGCTAAAAATATTGATGTAGAAGATTTAAGTCCTGGAGATTTTGAAAGTATAATTACAAAAGAAGGGCTTAGTAAGGAGAATATAGATTTACTAAGGTCAATGGTTAAGTTTAATATACCTTTAACTAAGGAAAATATTAAAGAAATTCAAGCTTTAGGGAAGTTTTTAGATAAGATTAATCTTAATGAAGGTGAAATAGATGAGTTTATTTCTAAATACTTAGAGACAAAGGGGATATCCCCTGAAAGTGCAGAAGGAAATAAGGTTATTAATGAACTTAAAGAGTTTTTAAATGCTTTTAAGACTTTAAGCAAAGAAGATTTATTATTAATCTTTGAAAATAATATAGATATTACAAAGGAAAATATAACAGCCTATAATAATCTTTTTAAAGGTGATAAGAGTATCCTTAAAATTTTAAGCAATATCCAAGGAGATATTTCATCCTTAAAGGAAGCTTTAGTGAATAATATGGGTCTAAGCATGGAAGAAGTTAATGAATTATTATCACAATCATCTTCAGACTTGCAAGGAGATTATGAAGGTACACAATTAGGAAAAGACAGTAATTCAATAGGAAAAAATGCAGAAATTATAGAAAAAGGAATCACTTTAGATAATAGTATAAAAGCACACTCTGAAGGGAGTGAATTAGTAAATAAGACTAATAAGGAAAATGCTACTGATGGTTCAATTATTAATAAAGCCTTAAATACTTTATATCAAAAGTCAGAAACTCAAAATTCAAAAGTAAGCTTATTATCTATTTTAAGATCAATTTCTGGACAAACAGAGGATTATTTAAACTTAAGCTTAAAGGATGTACTATTAAACAGAAGAGCTTCCTTTACAAGTGCTGAGTTTGATAGATTATCAAATTTAATTAATAACTTAGATCCAGAGGAGTTTATAAATAGCCTTAAGTCAGTTATTTCTGAATATAATTCTATTGGAGAAAATAACTTAATAGATGATTTTAATAGTTATATTAATAAATCTAATAATGAAGCTTTAGGAATTACTAATTCTTTAGAATTCACTAAGGGCGAAGCAGAAACTGTATTATCTAATCTTATGGGAAAAGGAATAACCCTTACAGAAGAGGAGTTTAGTAAGCTGCAAGATGGGATAAACTTAAAGTATCAAGAAATAGCTGAAAAAGAAGAATCTATAAAGAATCAATTAAATAATTCAAATATAGATTCTAAGGATATAAAGACAATAGGAAGTGAAAATGCTGAAGAGTCAATAAAGAATTTAGGTAATGTAAAATCAGAAGTTAATGAGTTAAATTCAAAGCTTTTAAGCAAAGATATAGTTAAAGCATCCATTCAAAATACTGGAGAAACTAGTAAAGAAATAATAAAAGATATTTTAAACTCTCTAAAAGGTGAAAATATATTATCAGATAAACTTATTGAAGTTATAAAAAATAATATAAATGAAATAAAACTATTTAACAAGTTAAGCACAGAATATTATTATGCAGATATTCCAGTTAAGATTAGGGCAAATGAATATCCATGTAAGCTTATAGTTAAGGATAAAAGAAAAGATAGTAAGAAAATAGATAGTACAAATATAAAAATGGTTATAACTATAGATACTAAGAACTTAGGTATAGTAGATGGATATATGAAGGTTTTAGATAAAAAAATAGATATTGATTTAAAATGTGAAGATAAATTTGTTAAAATAATAGATATAACAAAAAATAAGTTGATATCAAATATAGAAAATATGGGATTTGCAGTAGATGTAAGGGTAAGTAAAAAGGAAGAGGAAGTTTCATTAACTACTTGTAGAGATTTCTTTAATCCTGATTCTGGCATTTCGTTAGATAGAATGGTTTAATAAGTTTAACCTAAAAGGAAAGGTAAAGAAAATAGGGGAATACAATGAAGTGGAGTAAAAAAGCAGCAGCCTTAAAATATGAAGAAAATATAGTAGCTCCAATAGTGACTGCAAGTGGAATGGGCCATATTGCAGATAAAATTATTGAAAAAGCAGAAGAAAATGATGTTCCTATAGTGTATAATAAGGAATTGACAGATTTGCTTTGCAATGTAGATGTTGGAGAATATATACCAGATGACATTTATGAAGCAGTAGCACATATAATTGCATATATAACAGATTTAGATAGTTTAAAGTAGAGCAGAGGAGCTAAAGCTCAATTAAAAATGAAGAGGTAATGCTCTTAATGCTTTTATTTAATATAGGAAAGGTGAGTTAAATTAATGGCTTTATACGCTATTTCAGATCTTCATCTTGCTAATGCAGCAGATAAGCCTATGGACATCTTTGGAGAAAAGTGGCTTAAGCATGATGAAAAGATAAAGGAAAATTGGACTAATAAAATTACAGAAAATGATATGGTATTAATTGCAGGAGATATATCTTGGTCAATGAGATCAAGCGATAGTAAGGCAGATTTAGATTGGATTAATTCATTACCTGGCAAAAAGATTATATCGAAAGGTAATCATGACTATTGGTGGGGCGGAATATCAAAGCTTAATAGTATGTATGAAGATATGAAGTTTATACAAAATAACTTCTATACATATGAAGATTATGCTATTTGTGGATCAAGAGGATGGATACTTGAAGGAACAGATAGATTTACTGAAAAAGATAAGAAGATATTTGATAGAGAATTAATAAGATTAAGACTATCTTTAGATAAAGCAAAAGAAGCTGGATATGAAAAGTTTATAGTAATGATTCATTATCCACCATTAAATGATAAGGGAGAGCCATCTGCTTTTACTGAATTATTTAAAGAATATGGAGTAGAAAAAGTTATATATGGACATTTACATGGACCATCTTTAAATACAGCTTTTTCTGGAGATTTTGAAGGAACTGAATATATAATAACTTCTTGTGATTACTTAAACTTTGATCCAATTAGAATACTATAGAATTAATTTGTGCAGGAGTCTTTAACAATATTATGCTCTGTTTCCGTCGCATGCTCCAAGTCGACCTACGAACAATATGTTAAAGACTCCTTGAATAGTTTTCTTTTTTATTTGCGAAACTTTTTTGGTAAGAATAGTAGGATGAAAATAAGAATAAGTACTATTGTAAATAAAGACCATAATCCAGTTATTACAGCAATTATAGATATATTAAAAATAACTAACTGCAAAACTTTAACTGTTAATCTTTTTTCATATTTAAATTTCATTTTATATAGTCGTATCATATATATTATAGATAATATTAATAAAGTTAGAATTATGATAGTGTCCATTTTGCACCTCGTTAATACATTATATTAAAATTATAGCACGTGTTTTACATAATTATGCCATTTACTTAAAATTTGATTTAGATTTCGATGTACGCATAGTTGATATAGATCCAAAGGTTAAACAAGAAATTGCAGTAGGATGTTTTTTAGGAGAAACTAAAGTAAAAACAGAAAGTGACTTACGTTTATAAGAGATATAAAATCTGTGAATAAAATATTAACTGTCAATTTTTTATGAACTGAGACTCCTTTAAAAGATAATATAATAAGCATAGTGAGATATAGTAAGTAGGATAATGTATAAGCGTTAACTATAGAAAAAATCAAAGACTACTATAAATATAAAATTTATGCAAATAGGAGTAGATTTTTTTAAAAAACTATTATATAATAAAAATATAAATATTGAGAATTTTCTGAAAATTAAAAAGCTATGGGGGTAGCAAAATTTTCAAGGGGAGGATAGAATTATGATTGGCTTTGATATTAGAAATGTACATACAGAAGATTACAAAGCAATACAAAAACTTAATTCTAAATTAAATAACACAAAGATTAAGGAAATTAAAGGGGACAAAAATTGTATAGCTTATGCAGCACAATTAAATGATGATGTAATAGGGTATGCAATTTTCCATATCTTTAATGAAAATGATTACAAAGGAAAAATAGATATAGATGATATATTTGTAGAAGAAATGTATAGGGGATTAGGTGTTGGTCATCAACTTATGATTGAAGTAGAAAAAGCAGCAAAAGATCATAAGGCTAATTATATAACAAAATCTGATGATAATTTTGATGAAGAAGGAGGGTATTTCTTAATAAGAGAAGGGTTTAATTATAATATTGAAAGGGGTTTTGAAGCAAAAGTTTCATAGAATAGATAAAAAGGAGTGATGATAAGCTAAAATAAAAATATCTTTAATAAAGGGGAAACTATTAGAAATAAGTAAAAAAGGGGGGAGATATTAGAGTAACAGATAGAGGAGGGATATGAATAGTATATTAGTATAACTAGTGGAAAAAATTATTAGATAGAAAGGAAAGTAATAAAATTTATCTAAAAAGTAGGAATAAAAAGGAGTGTGGTGTGAAGGTTTGAAGAAAGATAGTAAGGAGGACAGTAAGGTAAATAGTAAGAAAACTATTTTAAGAAAAATAGTAAGAACAACGGAATTTAATTATAAAGGAGGAATGTACTATTATTAATTTAAATAGGAAAGGAGGAGTGCCAGATAATAAAATTTAATTACGAAAGGGGGAATAGGAAAATTATTTGCTCCATAATTAGAAGGTAGCAAAAGTTGATTATAGATATCAATTTTTGCTACCTTTGTTGTTATGTAATTATGTTATAATATAAAGTAAAAAAGGGGGCGTGATTATGGAATTTTACGGGTTACTTGGGGAAAAGCTTTCTCACAGTTTATCACCAGAGATTCACTTTGAAATCTTGAATTCTATTAAGAGAGAAGGGGCTTATAAACTATTTGAAATAGAAAAAGATAATCTTTCTGATTTTGCAAAAGCACTTAAGCTTTTAAAAGTAAAGGGATGTAATGTTACCATTCCTTATAAAAAAAATATAATGAAGGAATTAGATGGAATCTCAGAAGAAGCAGTTAAAATAGGAGCTGTTAATACTATTTATTTAAATAATGGAAGTCTTCAAGGATTTAATACAGATTATTATGGCTTTGGGGTAATGCTTAAAATAAGTAATATCGAAGTTAAGGATTCTGTAGCAGTTATCTTAGGTAATGGAGGAGCCTCTAGAGCAGTTCTTCATTATTTATTAGACAATGGAGCTAAAGAAGTTTACATAGTAAGTAGGAAGCCTAATAATGAAGAATATAGTCTAAGTAATGTTAAGGTTATTAGTTATGAGGAATTAAAGTATATAAAAGGTGATATATTAATTAATTCAACGCCAGTAGGGATGTACCCAAATATATCAGAATCTCCAGTATCTAAAGATATAATAAATAATTTTACTTCAATAGTTGATTTAATATATAACCCATATGAAACTAAGTTTTTAGCTTATGGAAAAGAGTTAAATAAGAAAATAGTTGGAGGTCTTTATATGCTTATAGGGCAAGCGGTTAAGGCTCAAGAAATATGGCAGGAAATAGATATAGATGAAGGAATTATAAAGGATATATATAATAAAATAAATGTAAGATTTTTAAATAATAATATTTAGATATAGTAAGTGAGAGTGAAATTAGTATAAATAAAATTAGACTCTAAATTATTAGATGAGGATTAGTAATTAGTAATTAGTAATTAGTAAGGGTATTAAGAGAGGATAGTTTATAAATATGGAGAAGAATATAGTTTTATTAATTGGTATGCCAGGCTGTGGCAAAACTACAATTGGATTAGAAGCTTCAAAGAAGTTAGGTTATGACTTTTATGATATGGATAGATTTATAGAGGAAACATCAAACTCCACAGTTAAAGAACTTTTTAGTATAAGTGAAGATTATTTTAGAGATTATGAAAGTAGAGCTTGCAGGGAATTAAGCAGCTTAAAGGAAAAAACTATTATTTCTAGTGGGGGAGGAGTAATTAAAAGAAAGTCCAATATAGATTGTTTTAAAGAGAATGGAATTATAATTTTTATAGATAGACCAGTTGAAGAAATATTAAAGGACGTAGATGTATCTTCAAGACCATTACTCAAAGATGGAAAGGATAGAATTTATAATTTATATAATGAAAGGTATGAATTATATAGTACATACTGTAATTATAAAATTATAAATAATGATACCTTAGAATATGCTATAGATAAAGTTATAGATATTATAAAAACTTGTGAATAAGAGATAGAGAATATGAAGATATTAGTAATAAATGGACCCAATTTAAATATGGTTGGAATAAGGGAAAAAGGCATCTATTGAACTAGAGACTTTAATGATATTTGCAATTATATTTTAGAAGAGGGTAAGAAAAGAAATTTAGATATTAAATTATTTCAAAGCAAAATAGAATGTGAAATAATTAATGAAATTCATAAAGCATATTATGATAATTACGATAGTATAATAATTAACCAAGGAGCAGTTACTCACTATAGTTATGCTATTTTAGATGCTATAAAAGCTGTTAATATTAAGACTATAGAAGTTCATTTATATAATATTCATTCTAGAGAAGAATTTAGACATAAATTTGTAATAGCATCAGCATGCGTTGATCAAATATCAGGATTTAAAGAATATGGATATGTCATGGCTATGGACGCACTTAGGAAGTTAACGATTAACAATTAATGAGATAATTCTTTGGAATTACTTTTCTTAAAGAAGATAGGCTTTAGGAGTTAACGGTTAGTAATTTACAATTAATAATTAACTGATTTAAGTGATGCAACTCTACAAAATTATAGATTTTTATTTATGGAACAGAGATCAGTGGTTTTCATATTAATAATTATATATTCTATAATACTTATAATGATTAGTAGAATAGATTATGGCAAATTTGATTTTAGATATTAAAAAATAAAAAAAGATTTTATGAAATTGATTACCACTCTTGTTTTTTTAGTTTATAATTGGTAAATTATTATAAAGGCATTTATACTACCTGATAAATGCTAATTATTGTAGTATGGAGGGATAGGATATGATTATTGTAATGAATCCAAATTGTAGTGAAAATGAAGTATTGAAGGTTAGAGGAGAATTAGAGGGTAAGGGATTAGGAGTCCACTTATCACAAGGAGAAACTTACTGTATTATAGGAGTAGTTGGAGAAACTAGAGCTATAGATTCAGATAAGCTTTTAAGATTCCAAGGGGTAGATAAAGTTCTTAAGGTAGAAGAGCCTTATAAGAAGGTAAATAGATTATTTAAACCTGAGGATACAGTAATTGATATAAAAGGTAGCTTAATTGGGGGTAACAATTTAGCTGTTATGGCAGGACCATGTTCTGTTGAAAGTGAAGAGCAAATTATTGATATTGCTAAAAGTGTTAAAGAGTCTGGAGCAACATTCTTAAGAGGTGGGGCATTTAAGCCTAGAACATCACCTTATAGCTTCCAAGGTCTAGAATTAGAAGGATTAGAACTTTTAAAGATGGCTAGAGAAGCAACAGGACTACCAATAGTTACTGAAATAATGTCTACAGATTATATAGATGTTTTTGAAAGAGATGTTGATGTAATTCAAGTTGGTGCTAGAAATATGCAGAACTTTGATTTATTAAAACAACTTGGTAAGACAAATAAACCTATTTTATTAAAGAGGGGTTTATCTGCAACAATTGAAGAATGGTTAATGTCAGCTGAATACATCATGGCAGCTGGAAATGAGAATGTAATTCTTTGTGAAAGAGGTATAAGAACCTTTGAAACTTACACAAGAAATACTTTAGATTTAAGTGCAATACCTGTAGTAAAGAGAAAATCACACTTACCAGTAATAGTAGATCCAAGTCATGCTGCTGGATACTGGTACCTTGTAGAACCACTAGCAAAAGCTGCAATAAGTGCTGGAGCAGATGGTTTAATGATAGAAGTTCATAATAATCCTCAATGCGCATTAAGCGATGGTCAGCAATCAATTAAGCCAGAATCCTTTAAGAGAATAATGGATAAGGTTAGGGTATTAGCTGAAATTGAAGGAAAGATATTATAATTAACAAGTAACAATTAAAAATGAAAAATTAAGGTGAAAACTCAGCATAGCTGAGTTTTATCTATAATTATTATTAAAAAGAAAGGATAAAGTTCTAAAAACTATCAAAAGATTTATAGAACTTTAAATCTAAGCAATTTGGTACAAATTGTATCAACAATTGATAATTGATAACTGTTAATTGTTAACTTTATTAAGGGGGCTTTTATGAATATTTTAATAGTGGGACTTGGTGTTATAGGTGGAAGTTATGCTATGGCTTTAAAGGAAGCAGGGTATAATGAGGTTTATGGTATAGATAGTAATTTAGATACATTAAGAAAGGCTGAAGATTTAAAGATTATTAAAAAGGGATTTTTAGCTGGTGAATGTAATAAGGAAGTTATAAGTAAATCAGATTTAATTATACTGTCTATTTACCCAAGATTAATTAAAGATTTTATTGAGGAGAACAAAGGCTATTTTAAAGAAGGAACAATAGTGACAGATGCAACTGGAATAAAAGGTCCTTTTGTAAATGAAATATGCAGTAGTTTGCCTGATGGTATAGATTTTATCTTTGGTCATCCAATGGCTGGAAGAGAAAAGCGAGGAATAAATTATGCATCTAAGGATGTATTTAAAGGTGCAAACTATTTAATTACTATTACTGATAGAAATAAAAAAGAGAATTTACGAGTTTTAAAAGATATAATATATAAAATAGGTTTTAAAAATATAAAGGAAATAACTCCAGAATATCATGATAAGATGATTAGCTTTACTAGCCAATTACCTCATGCTATTGCTGTAGCTCTAATTAATAGCGATGAAGAAGGAAGAGATACAGGAAGATTTATAGGGGATAGCTATAGAGACTTAACTAGAATAGCTAATATTAATGAAGATCTATGGAGTGAGTTATTCTTTGGAAATAAGGACAATCTTCTTGAGGTTATAGAACATTTTTTAAATGAAATGAGCAAAATAAAATCAGCTCTAATAGAAGAAAATGAAGACGAGTTAAAATCATTATTTATTAAATCAAGTAAACGTAGAGAAAAGTTATAATATAAAAGCACTAGTATTAATTGCTTGACCATATAGAATATTTAGGTCATTAAATTACTAGTGCTTTTTTTTCTTTGAATACACAAAGTTTTTGAGAACGTGATTTTATAAATGACAGTATATGAAGCATTTCGTCATCTATACTTTTGCATTTTAGAATTATATCATTTTCTTCAATATCCATATTCTGAACAGTAATCTTCGTAAGCACTTCTCCATAAATTATTTTAAATAAGCACCTTATCTTTAATATTAGTATATTAGCTATAAGGTAAGGTAGCAATAAAATTACCTTTAAGATGTAGAGTTTAAAGGTTAAGATACATAAAAGTAATTTCTAAAAAAAGAAGAATTTAAGTTAGAAGTGAAGTTTGATAACTACAAAAATCAAAAATCCTCTGCTTTTAAACAGAGGATTTTCTATAGACTAGATTTAACAAAGTGAAAGAAATTACTTTATTAATTATAAATTATTCATTGTCAGTTTCTAAATAAGTTCTACAATATTCAGGTTAGATGATTTACTTAAGTCAACAAACTCATTATTAGTTAATACTAAAGGTGAATCGATATTATTAGTATTAATTTGAATTATTTTACAGGTATCACCGTTATTTAATAATGCATTTTGGCCAACATAGAAGTTTTTTAATCCTTCTAAGAATATATTGCAATACTTAAAATCAAGTTTTTCTAAACTTTCATCTCTAATAACTTTTAAGGCTTCAAGAGGACCTTTCTTTTTCTTATGTACCCTATTTGAATTAAGAGCATCAAAGGTATCAGAAATTCCTATTATCTTACCAAAATCATGTATTTGGGATCCTTTTAATCCAAGAGGATATCCACTACCATCACATCTTTCATGATGCATTAGAACTCCATAAAGGACTGAATTACTTATAAAAGGTATTTCTTTGATTTCATCGTAAGTAAGCCTCGGGTGGGTTTTCATTACTTCAAATTCTTCTGGAGTTAGTTTTCCAGATTTATTTATAATTTGCTTACTAATTTTTGTTTTACCAAAGTCATGAAGCAATGAAGCATAAACTAAGAAATGAAGCTTATTTTCACTAAACCCAGCCCATTTTCCTATCATATAACTTACAGCAGCTACATTCACTGAATGCCTATAAACGCTATCTTCACCACTTCCATTTAAAACTATGTTCTTTAGAAAAAGAGAATTGTTTTTTAGTTCATCTAATAGTTTTTCAGTATATTTATTAACCTCATTTGTAGTAGAAGATTTTAAAGTATTTGTATTATCAAATAGTAGTTTAACGTCTACAGTGATATTTTTTAAGGTTTCGTCTACTTTCTCTAAGGCAATAAGTTCTTTAGATTCTTCTTCACTTATGTATACCTCAACTTTATCTAAATAGTATATTAAATTTAATTTATCTAATAAGTGGTTAGTTAATTTGATATCTTTACCTATTAGAACAGTACCATTATAAATTATTTCCTTTGCAGTTATCATACCATCCTGTAATTGGTTAATATCTAATAATCTGGTTCTCATTTTCATGCTTACCCCTTTAGCTCACAAATATATTTTAATTGCCTATGTAAAATATAGTATTATTGTAAAATTATGTCCATAATTTATATCTCGAATGAAAAGATAAAAATTTTAGGAGTAAATAAAAATTATTTAAATATTACAGGAAATTATAATTACTGTTGTAAATTTTTTAATATAGCTAAAAAGATAGATATGATATAATTATGAATATTAATTAAGTAATTAAGCAAATAAATATATAATTTTTGGAGGAATTATTATGAAGGAATTAGAAACTAGGGTAGTAGATATAGATGTAGAAAAAGTGAGAGAAACTCTAATGAAGTTAGGGGCTGAAAAGGTAAAGGAAGAATATCAAATTAATAATATATATGATTTTGAAGATAATAGATTATTAAATGCAAAGGGATATGCAAGAATTAGAGTTACAGATGATAGACTTAATAATAAGGAAGTAGTATATATGACTACTAAAAAAATGTTAAGTCAAGGAACCTTTAAAGTAATGGAAGAAAATGAAACAATAGTGGAAGATAAGGAAGCAGCAGCTAAGATATATGCTTCATTAGGTTTAGTTTTAAAAGAGTCAATTAAAAAATATAGAGAAAGTTATAAAGTAATGGATTCTCTAGTGGAAATTGATATTAATGATAAGAGTTTTTGTCCTTTCCCATATTTAGAAATTGAAACAACCTCTGAAGAAAGATTAAAAGAAATACTTGCATTACTTGGATATAGCATTGAAGACACAACTTCTAAAACTATTTATGAGTTATTAGAGGAAAGAGGATTAGCTAAAAATAATAAAGGTAAGGGATTATAAAAATTTTTGTAACAAAAAGTAAAACTTCTTAGTAATTTATAATAAGGATTTTATTAAGTACTAAGGAGATTAAGTATGGAATGGTTTATTAATCAAAGTCCAATAGTTCAAGGACTACTTGCAACAATTTTTACATGGTTAGTAACAGCCCTTGGAGCAGCATTAGTTTTTTTCTTTAAGAAGTTTGATAGGAGAATATTAAATACTATGCTTGGTTTTGGGGCTGGAGTAATGATTGCTGCAAGCTTTTGGTCATTATTAAGTCCTGCTATAGATCTTTCAGAACAACTAGGCTATAGTGGATTTATAATTCCAAGTATAGGATTTTTCCTAGGAGGAGCATTTTTAATTTTTGCAGATAAGCTTATGGATAAGTATTCATATGGCTCAGTATTAAAAAAAGAAGAGGTAGAAGAAAGTGAAGAAGGAAGTAGTTCCAAAGTAACTAAATATAGAAAGAGTATTTTGCTTGTTTTAGCAGTTACACTTCATAATATACCTGAAGGATTAGCTGTTGGAGTAGCCTTTGGTGGAGTAGCAGCAGGTATTCCAGGTACATCAATAGCGGCAGCTATAGCATTAGCCATTGGAATAGGATTACAAAACTTTCCGGAAGGGGCAGCGGTATCTTTACCATTAAGAAGTGAAGGGATTTCAAGATTTAAAAGCTTTTTATATGGCCAAGCATCTGGTATAGTAGAACCTATAGCAGGAGTAATTGGTGTAATAGCTGCTTTAACTGTAAGAAGTATGTTACCTTTTTTACTATCATTTTCAGCAGGAGCAATGATAGCTGTAGTAGGAGCTGAGTTACTACCAGAAGCATCTTTAGAAAATAAAAAATTAACTACTTTTGGATTAATACTTGGATTTATAGTTATGATGATTTTAGATGTAGCATTAGGATAAAATTTGTAATAAGTTTTAGCCTAGACTAAATTTCTTAGCCTACGTTAAAAACTCTTGCGCAATTAAGTACAAAAAAAGAAGTATCACATAGTGTGATACTTCTTAGTTTAATGGAATTAAGCTTGGTTAATTGATCCGAATAATTCCATTTTTTCTTTAACTGTAGCTTTAATAGCTTCAAATCCTGGAGCTAAAAGCTTTCTTGGGTCAAAGCCTTTTCCTTGTGTATCTTTTCCAGCTTCGATGTACTTTCTTGTACCTTCAGCAAATGCTAATTGACACTCAGTGTTAACATTGATTTTAGATACTCCAAGAGAGATAGCTTTCTTAATCATATCTTCAGGGATTCCAGTACCACCGTGTAATACTAGTGGAACGTTGTTTGTAACTTTGCTTATAGCTTCTAAAGCTTCAAAGCTAAGTCCTTGCCAGTTTTCTGGATATACTCCGTGAATATTACCGATACCAGCAGCTAACATTGTAACTCCTAAATCAGCGATTGCTTTACATTCGTTAGCATCAGCGATTTCTCCAGCGCCAACAACTCCATCTTCTTCTCCACCGATTGATCCAACTTCAGCTTCTAAAGATAATCCTTTTTCTGAAGTTAACTTAACCATTTCTGTTGTCTTAGCAATATTTTCATCTATTGGATAGTGAGATCCATCAAACATGATTGATGAGAATCCAGCTTCAATAGCCTTTAAAGCACCTTCGTAGCTACCGTGGTCTAAGTGAATAGCAACTGGTACAGTGATGTTTAATTCTTCCATCATTCCGTTTACCATTCCAACTACAGTTTTGAAACCACACATATATTTAGCAGCACCTTCTGATACTCCTAATATAACTGGTGAATTATTTTCTTGAG
>OGSQ01000242.1_pt1 | contig 31026 bp, 32 predicted proteins | sample 1573921 | NCBI WGS metagenome assembly OGSQ01 (sample SAMN03295832, study PRJEB24534) | human gut metagenome | isolation source: fecal sample 7 from infant 4 | host: Homo sapiens | place: USA: Pittsburgh, PA | collected 2014-07 | reverse complement strand
TTACTCCTGCTTCTGGACTATACATTCCAAATAGCATTCCCATTAATGTAGATTTCCCTGCTCCATTTTCTCCCAAAAGAGCATGGATTTCTCCTTTTTTAAGCTGCAATGTAATATTATCATTTGCCACAATACCTGGAAATTCTTTACGGATATTAAGCATTTCTACTACATAACTCATGAGCATCCTCCCTACGTCTTTTTTTAAATATGTTATAGTTAGATTATCCTATTATGTAAAATTAATCTAATTTTCTCTTAATATGAGAAAAAGACGGTATTCCGCCTTTTTCTTTTTATATCTAGCCGCAAAAATTATTTAATTAAATTGCCTTGTTCAGCTTTAATTTCAATTTCACCATTTTTAATTTTGTTATATACTTCATTTACTTTTGTAGTAGTATCCGCACTTAAGTTTGGATTATTTTCTGGAAGACCTACACCATCATTTTTAATATCAAATGTTAATGTCTCTCCACCTGGGAAACTTCCATCTAGATCAGCTTTAATCATATCATAAGCTGCTGTGTCTAATTTCTTCATTGCAGAAGTTAATATTACAGATTTATCTCCATCGTACTTACCATCTTCATATTGGTCAACATCACATCCGATTACCCAAGCTTCTTTTCCAGATGCAATTCTTGCCTTTGCTTCATTTATTACCCCAATTCCTACATTACCAGCTGCTACAAATATAGCTTTAACTCCATTATCATACATAGTAGCTGCTAATTGTTGGCCTGCTGCAACATCATCAAAGGTACCTTGGTAAACAACATTTTCTGATTTAATGCTCATATTAGTTCCTAAGTTTTCATTAGCGTAATTAACACCTTGTTGGAATCCCCAGTTAAACTTTTGAACTGAAGGTATTTCCATACCACCTATAAATCCTAAGTCACCTTCTTTTAATTCAAGAGCTGCTGCTACACCTGCCATAAATCCTGCTTCTTGCTCTGCAAAGAAGATAGAAACACTATTTTCTCCAACTTTTTCTACTCTGTCATCTCCAGTTTTACCGTTATTAGGAGAACCATCAATAATTACAAATTTTGCGTCTGAATATTTGTCTTGTGAATTAAATATTGCAGTCTCAAATTTGAATCCAGGTGCTAATATAAATTTGTATCCTGTATCATAAAGGTTACCTATCTCCTTCATGTAATCTGCTTCTGTAGTTCCAGATGGTCTTAAATAGTTACTATCTATTCCCAACTCATCCTTAGCTTTTAAAATACCTTCCCAAGTACCTTGGTTAAAAGACTTATCGTCTATTGTTCCAGAATTAGTAACCATACCTACTTTAAGATGTGATTCAGCTGATTCTGCACTATTACCACATCCTACCAATCCAGTAATCATAAAAGCAGATAATACTAACGCTATTGCTTTTTTCTTCATAAAAATCCTCCTAATCTTTAGTAAATTATTATTTTATCCTTCGAATTTTCAAAGAAATTATACAATATATAGTACATAATTTCAATAAATAATATATCACTTTAACACAAATATAACACTTATTTCATGTTTATATTCTAAAAAAACTTAATAAAACAGCTATTATAATTGAAGGCAATAAATTAGATACCTTAATTTTAGTTACTCCTAACATATTTAATCCTAGTCCAATTATTAATAAACTTCCCACAGCAGTCATATTATTTATAGCAATATCACTTAAAAAAGTTGATAAAAAGCTTGCTGCTAAAGTAATACTTCCTTGATATATAAATACAACTATTGCTGATAAAGCTACTCCTATTCCTAAAGTGGATGCAAATATAATTGAGCTTATTCCGTCTAAAATAGATTTAGCGTAAAGAGTACTATGGTTATTATTTAATCCACTTTCTAATGACCCTACTATAGCCATTGCCCCTATACAAAATAAAAGTGTAGCTGTAACAAATCCCTGAGCTATAGATATATTTCCATTATTTTTATTAAAGCTTTTTTCAATAATTTTTCCTAAATTTTCAAGTTTATTATCTATATCTATAATTTCCCCAATAAATGCACCTACTGCCACAGATATTATCATTACTATTGTATTATTTCCTTTAAGAGTTCCAGATATACCTATATAGATAACACATAAGGCCAATCCATTCATTATTGTATTACTTACTTTTTCATTTACGTTTTCCTTTAGAAACAATCCTATAACGGACCCTATAACGATAACTAAACTATTTACTATTGTACCTAAAATATTAATCACCTCCATTTATATATTTCAGTTTAAATTCAAAGAAAAAACTCCTTTCGGAGTTTTTTAACTTATTTAATTAAATTACCTTGCTCAGCTTTAATTTCAATTTCACCATTCTTAACTTTATTGTAAACTTCATCTACCTTTGTAGTAGTTTCAGAACTTAAGTTTGGATTATTTTCTGGAAGACCTACACCATCATTTTTAATATCAAATGTTAATGTCTCTCCACCTGGGAAGTTTCCTGCTAATTCATCCTTAATTATATCGTAAGTTGCTATATCAATCTTCTTCATTGCAGATGTTAAAATTATTGATTTATCTCCATCGTATTTACCATCTTCATATTGGTCAGTATCAACACCAATTATCCAAGCTTCTTTACCTGCTGCTGCTCTAGCTTTTGCTTCATTAATAGCACCTACACCTACACCACCAGCTGCTGTAAATATTGCTTTAACACCATTATCAAACATAGTAGCTGCTAATTGTTGTCCCGCTGCTACATTATCAAATGTACCTTGGTAAACTACATTTTCTGCTTTTATAACCATTTTAGTGCCTAAGTTTTCATTAGCATAGTTAACACCTTGTTGGAATCCCCAGTTGAATTTTTGAACTGAAGGTATTTCCATACCACCAATAAATCCTAAACTTCCTTCTTTTAATTCAAGAGAAGCCGCTACACCCGCCATAAAACCTGCTTCTTGTTCTGCAAAGAAAACTGCAACTGCATTATCTCCTACTTTTTCTACTCTCTCATCTCCAGATTTTCCATTGTTAGGAGAACCATCAATTATTATAAATTTAGCATCTGCATATTTATCTTGAGCATTAAATATTGCAGTTTCAAACTTAAATCCAGGAGCTACTATAAATTTATATCCAGTATCATAAAGATTACCAATTTCCTTCATGTAATCTGCTTCTGTAGTTCCTGCTGGTTTTAAATAATTACTATCAATTCCAAGTTCATCTTTAGCTTTTAATATTCCTTCCCAAGTTCCTTGGTTAAAAGATTTATCGTCTATTGTTCCTGCATCTGTTACCATACCAACTTTAAGTTGTCCCTCTGCTGATCCTGATTTGCTTCCACAACCTATTAAACCAGTTACCATTAAAGCTGATAAAACCATTGCTATTGCTTTCTTCTTCATGTAAAATCCTCCTAAGTATGTATCTAATTATTATTTTTCGAATCTTCAAATTGATTATACAGTATATAATTCGTTATTTCAATTATTTTTTCTATAAATTCATTATTATTTTCTCAAAATATTCGTGTACTCTTTTTGTATAAAGTGTATATTATTCATTTTTAGTTTTCAGCTATTTACATAAATTCTTTAAATGTTTCTTTAAAGGAATCTATATTCATTGGAAATATTCTAATTCTTTTTAATGAATGCAAGCCATCACTAGCATTTGATATTCCATATTCAGTTGTCACTGCTGCTTTAATTCCTATCTCCTTTTCAACTTCTATAGTTTCTTCATCATATTTACCTACAGGATAGCAAAGAAAATTACTATCTACTCCAACTTTTTCTTTTAATGCTTTTCTACCTTCTTCAATAATCGCAATTTTATCCTCTCTAGATATATTTGTGAATTCTATATGTCTTGAAGTATGATTTTCAATTCCCATACCATTTTTACTCATTTCTTTAAGCATAGAAGAATTCATGTAATAACTATCTACATCTGTAATATTTGTTATTATAAAGAATGTACCCTTCATATTATTTTCTTTTAGTATTCTATAGGCATCCGAGTAATTATCTGCATATCCATCATCAAAAGTTATAGCAACTGGCTTTTTAGGAACATAGCCCGTTTCATAAGCCTTTACTACATCCTCTAATAACATTGGTGTAAATCCATTTTCCTTTAACCATTTAACTTCTTCTTCAAATTGTTTTACTGGAACTAGTAAGCTATTATTTGGATCAGAATCAGAAATTGAATGATACATAAGTATTGGAATTCTTACTGAACTTTTATCTATATTTATATAATTCTCCTTTTCCTTTTCTTCTATCTTCTCCTTTTCCTCTATCTTCTCCTTTTCATGGATTATTTCTTCATTCTTCTTATCATCGCTCTTATCATTCTTTAAATTCTCATTCCTATATATAGCTTGAATTTTCATTATATATTTATTCTCATAAATATATTTCCCAACAAAGACTATTAATATAATTAATATTATTGCTGATATTATCTTTGTAAATTTCACCATTTTATTTACCCCTTTTTATTAATATAAACAAAATATACCTTTACATATTTTGTTTGTCAATCCATTATAATCCATAAATTCTTTATGATTTCTTTATTTTTTCTTAAATCATTGTTTAAAATGTTTTATTTTTGTATAATTAATCTAAAATATTATTTAAGGAGTGTTTTTATTGTTTGGATACGTAACTCCTCTAAAAGCAGAACTTAAAGTAAAGGATTTTACAAGGTTCAGAAGTTACTACTGTGGCTTATGCCTTCATATAAAAAAGGGAGCAGGAAATCTACCCAGAATGGTTTTGAACTATGATATGACATTTTTAGCTGTACTTTTAGATTCATTATCCATAAAAGAACCTGATTTTGAACTTAAACGTTGTATTGTTCATCCAATAGAAAAAAAACCTGTTGTTATGAACAATGATGCTCTTGAATATTCAGCTGCAATGAATTTGACACTATATTATCATAAAATTAAAGATGATATAGAAGATGATAATGATATAAAAAGTAAGGTGCTAGAAAAAATTCTTTATCCTTATCAAAAGAAAATTAATAAGTCTATAGATGATATAAATATTATTATCAAAAATAATCTTAAAGAATTAAGAGAACTTGAAAATAATAAGAACTTTTATTCTATAGATGAAATATGCCATCCCTTTAGTGATATAGTAGGAAATATTCTTAAAGGTTATCCTAATGAATTAATTAATGATAGTGAAGAATTAAGAAATTATTTATATAGTCTAGGCTATACATTAGGTAAATGGATATATTTAATTGATGCCTTTGATGATTTAAAAAAAGATATGAAAGATAAAAAATTTAACCCTATAAATTTTTTATATAACAATAATAATTCATCCTTTGAAGAGCTATTGCCTTTAATTAAAGATAGAATTGAATTTACTATACTTAATTGTAGTTATAATTGTAAGGATATATTAGAAAGGTTACCTTTAAAAAGGAATGAAGACATACTAAAAAACATTTTAGAACTGGGAATGATGGAAAAATACTTAGGAGTTTTAAATAATACTAGTGAAGATAAAAGGAGTGACAAATAATGAACCCATATGAAGTTCTTGGATTAAAACCTGGTGCAAGTCAAGAGGAAATAAAAAAAGCATATAGAAATTTAATTAAACAATATCACCCTGATCAATATGGTGATAACCCATTAAAAGAATTAGCAGAAGAAAAGGTAAGAGAAATTAATACAGCTTATGATATGTTAACTAAAAATTCTAACGGAGCTTATGACAATTCTTACAATAGCTCTTATAATAGTTCTTACAATAGTTCAAGTTATACAAATAATAATTCTAATGATGCATATGCTTTATCAGAAATCAGAAGGCTAATTCAATCAAGAAACTTTGCTGAAGCAGAAAGAAGATTAAACTCTATTCAAACTAGAAATGCTGAATGGAATTTCTTATATGGAGTGATATTAACTAATAAGGGTTGGTTTGATGCTGGTCTAAACCATATTCAAACTGCTGTTAATATGGATCCAAATAACTTTGAATATAGGCAAACATTAAATTCACTACATCAAAGAACTTCAGCCTATAGTGGAAACTACTATAGAACTACTGGTAACTCTTCAGCAAATGCATGTGATTGTTGTATTAATCTTTGGTGTTTAGACTCACTATGCGAATGTATGGGTGGAGACCTTATAGGATGCTGTTAATAGGAAATAGGTGGTGTTTAATCTATGAAAGCTAAAGAAATTACTTTAAGTGGAATTTTAATTGGGTTAACAATAGTTATTTTATACTTAAATCTACTATTACCTATAAGTACAATAAGTATACTTACTTTAGCCTCTCTTTTAGTTCCAATTGCTTTAATTAGAGGCTCCATGAAAAGTGCTATTTTGGTTTATGTATCTTCATCTATTATAGGTTTATTTATACTTCCATTAAATATTATGATTTTATACATACTATTTTTTGGAATTTACGGAATAGTAAAGTTTTATATAGAAAAGATAAACAAGCTACCCTTAGAGATTTTTATAAAAATAATATTTTTTAATATAATATTATTTTTATCATTTTTTGTATTTAAAACTTTTATACCAATTGAAATAACTAAACTTCCTATAGTGATATTCTTAATAATAGCAGAGATAGTTTTTTTAGTTTATGATTATGCATTAACATTATTAATATCTTTTTACTTACAAAGAATTCATCCAAAACTATAAAGGGGCTGTAATACAGCCCCAAATTAAAAATTTTTCATTTTACATTGTGCCACAGCACATTTAGTCTAAGAAAGAAAATAAAATTTCTAATCCACCTTCAATAATTATCCCAATAGTTCCTAAAATTTTTTCAAAAATTTTATATTTCTTCTTTTCTACTTTATTTTGTATTTTATTAGATTTTATTCTATCACTTGGATCAGTTGTATGATAATAAGCATCTTCATAACTCTTTATTTCGTTGAAAATAATTTTATTTTCATCACTACTCAAAACTCTCTCCCCTAACCATTACTTTTAAATTTATACTTCTATTTTATTAAAGGTCTTTTTGTAAAATACTGCAAATACAGTTATTGTCGTTAAAGCCGCTATAATATCAGAAATAGGTTCTGCTGCTAGTACAGCTGCTAACTTATTTCCTTCACTAACAAAGGTTGGCAATATAAATATTAAAGGCACTAATAAAACTATCTTTCTAAGTAAAGCCATAATAAGTGATATCTTCGCTTGCCCTAAAGCAAGAAAAGTTTGTTGACATGCTATTTGAGCTCCAAAAATTATTATTCCACCAAAGAATATTCTAATACTCCAAGCTGTTATTTCCACAAGTTCAGGCTTATTATTAAATATGCCAACAAAGAACCTTGGGAATATCATTAAAGCACTCCACATTAAAACTGTGTAAACTAAGCAACTAGATAATAATAATTTAAATGTTTTTTTAACTCTTTCTATTTTTTTCGCACCAAAATTATAACTTATTATAGGCTGTGCTCCTTGTGATAACCCTAAAAGAGGTAAAGTTACAATTTGCATAATGCTACTCATAATAGTCATTGCACCTACTGCTAAATCTCCTCCATAAATCTGAAGCTTATTGTTAAGACTTACTAACACTAAGCTTTCTGTAGCTTGCATAATAAAAGGAGATACTCCTAAAGCAGTTATAGGTAATAAAACCTTAAACTTTGGAACTAAATACTCTTTTCTTATCTTTAATATACTCTTTCTTCCAAAAAGGAAAACTAATACCCAAACTGCTGATACAAATTGAGAAAATATAGTTGCAAGTGCTGCACCTTTTACTCCTAAATTAAAAGTAAAAATTAAAATAGGATCTAAAATTATATTTATAATAGCACCTATAACAACTGTCATCATTCCAATTTTAGCAAAGCCTTGAGTATTAATAAAAGAATTCATACCAAGAGCAATTTGAACAAAGATTGTTCCAATTAAATAAATACTTAAATAATCAACTGCATATTTAATAGTTGATTCACTAGCACCAAAAGCCCATAATAGCTTTTCTTTAAAAATGAAAAATCCAACTGTACAAATTATTCCTATTATCACTAGTGTAGAAAAACTATTACTTATAATTTTTTCTGCACCATCGTTATCTTTTTCTCCCATTTTTATTGCAGCTAGAGGTGCTCCTCCCATACCAATAAGAGCTGAAAAAGCAGAAATTATCATTATTATTGGAAAAGCTACCCCTACTCCTGCCATTGCAATTTCTCCACTTGTCATTCTTCCAATAAATATTCTATCAACTATGTTATACAGAACATTAACAAGCTGAGCAATAATTGCTGGAAAAGCTAAACTTACTAATAACCTTCCTACTGAACCTTCTCCAAGATTCTTCTTAACTTTAGTCATATATTAATCTCTCCTTCTGAAAAGTATTTTCGCTTTTAATCTACGATTATTAATTTATACTTATTTCAACAAATAATACTACTATTAAAAGAAAAATCTTTAAAGAATTTCCGAGAAAAATTCAAATATATTTTACACTATTTCCTTACCAAAGGGCATTAAAGATAGTTTAGCCAACTTTAAAGATTGTGCAGCAAATGGTATTCCAACAATTGTTATGCATAAGAACAATGCACTTATTAAATTAGCTACACAAAGCTCAAAGCCACCAAATACTATCCATAACAAATTAGCTATTAAACTTACCCCACTATCATTAGTAGTGACTACTTTTTTTCCAAAGGGTGCTAATTGTAATGTTGCCATTTTAAAGCATTGTTTTCCCACTGGTATTCCAATTATTGTTATAGACCACAAACAACCTAAAACAAACCATCCTAAAGCATTAAAAAAGCCACCAAAAATAAACCAAATAATATTTCCCAAACAAGACAAAAAAATCTCCCCCTTTTTTATTACTAATTATAAACTACTTATCTTAATTGAACTAAAGCACAATTTTCTATTACATTTATTCCATTTTCCTTGCAGTAAGTTAATATTTCTTCACTTTCTGCACCTGGTTGTACTAACACATTTTTAATTCCTAATGAATTAGCTTCTTTTATATATTCAATTCCTAATTTAGAATTAATACATAAATCTATTGCATCAATCTTATAAGGCACTTCCTTAATAGTTTTATAAACTCCTTCTCCCCCCTTAGGATGAACTCCACTTACTGTATATCCCTTATCTTTAAATTTATTCAAAATCCTATATGCATACTTTGAACTGTTAGTTACATCACCTATGACAATCCAATTTTTTTCTTTAATTAATTCTTTTATATCCATAATAAACCTCCTCAATTACTCTTTAGTTATACTATATACAAATACTCTATATTCATCAACTATAAATGTTGACTTATAATATAATAAAATATATAATTGTGTATATTAAAATTATATATTTGGCTATGAGTAGGAGTAGTATTATAAGTTTTATGCTTTAGAGAGCTGTTGGTTGCTGAAAAACAGTGCATAGAATATAAGAACTTGCCTATGAGCTTACTTGTTAAAAGCAAGTACGGGTGACCCCCGTTATATTTTTGAGTGAGAAAATTTATATTTTCTAATAAGAGTGGTACCGCGAATATATCCTTCGTCTCTTAATTGAGATGAGGGATTTTTTTATTCTTTTTACAATCAAGAGTTATTTTAGAGGAGGATTAATAATGGCTAAATACGGAACTTCCATTGATAAGAAGTGGCAAGATAAGTGGGAAGAAACTAATCTTTATAAGTTCGACCCAAATAAGGATGGAGAAAAATTATATGTACTAGAAATGTTCTCCTATCCATCAGGTAGCCAATTACATGCAGGTCATTGGTTTAACTATGGACCAGTTGATTCATGGGCTAGAATGAAGAGAATGCAAGGATATAATGTATTCCAACCAATGGGCTTTGATGCTTTTGGACTTCCAGCTGAAAACTATGCAATAAAAACTGGAATTCATCCGAAGGATTCAACTGATAAGAATATTGAAACTATGGAAAAACAATTAAAAGCTATGGGAGCTATGTTTAACTGGGAAAATGAAGTTATAACATGTCATCCTGATTATTATAAATGGACTCAATGGGTATTCTTAAAATTATATGAAAAAGGCTTAGCATATAGAAAGAAAGCTCCTGTAAATTGGTGTCCATCTTGTAACACAGTTTTAGCAAATGAGCAAGTTGTTGAAGGTCTTTGTGAAAGATGTTCTACAGAAGTAACAAAGAAAGACTTAACTCAATGGTTCTTAAAAATTACTGATTATGCTGATGAATTACTAGAAAAATTAGATACTTTAGATTGGCCTGAAAAAACTGTAGCAATGCAAAAACACTGGATTGGAAAATCTACTGGTGCAGAAGTTACATTTAAAGTTAAAGATTCAGATTTAAAATTTGATGTATTTACAACTAGAGTTGATACTTTAAATGGTGTAACTTATGTAGTATTAGCTCCAGAAAATCCATTAGTTGATGCCCTTACTAAAGCAGAATATAAAGATTCGGTTGAAAACTATAAAGAAGAAGCTAAAAAGCAATCTGATATAGAAAGACAATCCTTATCTAGAGAAAAAACTGGTGTATTTACAGGATCTTATGCAATAAATCCTATAAATAATAAAGAAGTACCTATTTGGGTTGGGGATTATGTATTATCAACTTATGGTACTGGTGCTGTTATGGCTGTTCCAGCTCATGATGAAAGAGATTTTGCTTTTGCAACTAAATTCAATTTACCAATTGAAAGAGTTATTACTAGTAAAAATGGTGAAAATGAAGAATTACCTTATTGTGAATATGGCAAATTAGTTAATTCAGGTGAATTTGATGGACTTACAACTGAAGAAGCAAAAGAAAAAATCGTTGAAAAATTAGCTTCTATGAATCTTGGATCAGCAAAAGTTAATTATAGATTAAGAGATTGGCTTGTATCTAGACAAAGATATTGGGGTGCACCAATTCCAATAATACATTGTGATGATTGTGGAACAGTTGCAGTTCCAGAAAATCAATTACCAGTTGAACTTCCATACGATGTTGAGTTTGCTCCAGATGGAAAATCACCTCTTGCAAAATGTGATTCTTTTGTAAATACAACTTGTCCAAAGTGTGGAAAGCCTGCTAAAAGAGAAGTAGATACTTTAGATACTTTCGTTTGCTCATCTTGGTATCAATTAAGATATCCAGATAGTAAAAATACAGAAAAAGCCTTTGATAAAGATATAGTAAATAAAATGCTTCCTGTTGATAAGTATGTTGGCGGTCCAGAACATGCTTGCATGCACTTATTATATGCTAGATTTATAACTAAGGCTTTAAGAGATATGGGATACCTAGACTTTGATGAGCCATTTAAATCATTAACACATCAGGGTTTAATACTTGGACCAGATGGATTAAAGATGAGTAAATCAAAAGGAAATACTATTTCTCCAAATGATTATATCTCTGAATATGGTTCAGATGTATTTAGAATGTATTTAATGTTTGGATTTGCATATGTGGAAGGTGGAGCTTGGAGTGATGATGGTCTTAAATCTGTTGCAAGATTTGTAGATAGAATTGAAAGATACCTTGAAACTGCAAGAGAAGCAATAGAAAAAGGTGAAAATAACAAAACTACTATGGATAAATCAGAAAAAGAATTAAACTTCTGGTTACACAATGCAATTAAAGGTGTAACTGAAGATGCTGATAAAATGCAATTCAATACTGCTATAGCAAGAATGATGGAATTTGTAAATGCTTTATCTAAATATCTACAAGAAGATGTTAAAAACTTAGAATTCTTAAAGAATACTTGTATTGACTTCTTAAAGATATTAGCACCATTTGCTCCTCACTTTGCTGAAGAACAATGGAGTTTACTTGGATTAGAGTATTCAATCTTTAATCAAGCATGGCCAACATTTGATGCTAAAGCTTTAGTTAAAGATGAAGTTGAAATTGCAATTCAAGTTAATGGAAAGATAAAAGCTAAGATTAACGTTCCTACAGATTTAGATGAAGAAGGAATTAAGGCTGCTTCATTAGCTAATGAAAATATAATAGCTGCAACTAAAGGCAAAAATATAGTTAAAGTTATTGTTATTAAAGGAAGATTAGTAAATATAGTAGTTAAATAGAAAAAGGCACACAGGTGCCTTTTTTATTTATTAAATTTTGATTTTTTCAAAGTAAAGTACAATAATACTATTGCAATTAATGTTATAGCTAATCTTATATAATTTTGCTGGATATTAATTAAGTCATAACTAACTAATGCTTCTAAAGCTATAGAAGGAATTTTTCCAAAGAAAGTTGATATATTAAAAATACTTCCATTAACATTACTAATTGAAGCAGCTAATGTTACTAGACCTGATGGGATAAATGGAATTAATCTCCCCTCAAAAATCAACAAGCCTACTTTTCTTCCTTCCCCTTCTACTATTGCATTTATTAGTCTATGTTTATTTTTTATACTTTCTGCACTCTTTTTAAATCCTAATCTATATACTATAAAAGTTATGTATCCACCTATGACTTCACCTAATAAAGATATTATAAAGCCTAAGATTGGTCCAAAAAACACTATATTTGCTCCAGTAATAAATATAGATGGAATAACTCCTAATAAAGCAATTATAATGCTTATAAGTAAAGATATAGGAATTGAATACATACTATACTGTTGAAATAAATCAACTAAATCATTTAAATTAAACATATCTATAATTTAATAATCTAACACTTCTTTAAAATCAGCTAACACTTTACTTACTAATCTTTCATCAAGTTGCTTATAATATTTTAATAAATTAGCTTCTTGAAGTGCTCCGAATATATTCTTGCTAATTTCCATCCATAATTCAGGTATGTATACCCATACTATTTCTTCATATTTACAACTTAAAAGAAAATGCTCCAGTCCCCAAAATAAGTACTCTTCTATTTTATGTATTTCATTGAATTTTATATAATCATCTACTACTCTAGGATGTAATTTATATTCATAAATATCTACGTAAAAATAATTAAATTCTTCACTACTAGCTTCAAAAGCATCTTTATTTATTATTTTTATCTTTTCATTATCTTCAAAATTTGAATAATATAAATCTATAACATCCTTTTCTTGCTCATAAACTATAATTTCATCTACATTTGACTTTTTTGCTAATTCTTGAGCTACGTATCCAAGACCTAAACCAACTATTCCAACTTTTCCTTTAGCATATTTTATAAACATATAGGAGCTTTCTATTTCAATAGGTGATATTCTCATCCAAATATTATCAGGTCCTTGTAGTTCTATAATATCTGTATTTATTCTACCTTTTCTTCTACACATGTATCCATCTATAAAATCACTATTGTTACTTTTTTTTATTATTTCAAAGTTTCCAATCCTTCCTTCGGATATGGAATCATTATACTCTTTAACTTTATCATATATATAATTATTATCGTACGGTTTCAAAATAAAACACTCCTTCTAATTAAATGTCAAGTACTTATAAATATAATTATATTTATGATGTAATATAATGACAATAACTATTTATAAAATTTTACTATGTTTTGCATAAAAAAACACTTGATATTTAAACTTACTATGTTATACTAGTGATATAAATTATCATTTAGAAATAGAAGGTGAAAATATGGATAAGATTTTAATAAGTGAAGAAGCTTACCAAGAATTCAAAGGATTCTTAGACGAAAATGAAGTAGATAATTACAGCATTAGAATTAACTTAGCTGGATTTGGTTGTAGTGGTCCTGCTTTTAATATATCTGTTGATGACGCGAAAGACGGAGATTTAACTCAAAAAGTTAATGATATAGTTTTCGTTGTTGAAGAAAAATTAGTAGATGAATTCGGCGGATTTAGATTACTTTCAACTGATGAAAATGAAGGAAGAGGATTATCTCTTAAACCTTTAATAGAAGTTGAAGGCGGATGTGGATCTTGCGGTGGCGGATGTCATTAATTATCAATAATAATTTGATAACATAAATTAAACTCAAGCTTATTGCTTGAGTTTTTTTGTATTAAAAAAGGCACCTAAGTGCCTTTATCTAAACATTACCATGCAATAATTTCTGCTCCATCTTCTGTAACTAAAACTGTATATTCCCATTGTGCTGAATATCCACCATCTGCTGTAAATACAGTCCAATCATCATCTTCATCTACAAAAACTTCATAGTCCCCTTGATTAAGCATTGGCTCAATAGTAAATACCATTCCAGGAACTAAAACCATACCTTCTCCTCTTTCCCCAACATGTGCAACAAAAGGTTCTTCATGAAACTCTATTCCAACTCCATGACCACCAAAGGCTCTTACTACTGAAAATCCATTTGCTTCTGCATGCTCTTGAATAACAGCCCCAATATCACCTAAGAATCCCCATGGCTTTACTGCTGCTAAGCCCTTATCTAAACATTCCTTAGTGACTCTTACTAGTTTCTCATCTTCTTCAGATACATTTCCAATCATAAACATTCTTGAAGCATCTGAATAATATCCATTATATATAGTTGATACATCAACATTAACTATATCGCCATCCATTAGTACTGTATCTTCGCTTGGTATTCCATGACATACTATATCATTAATTGATACACATACGCTCTTTGGATAACCATCATAATTTAATGGCGCAGGTATAGCTCCACTATTAACAGTAAAATCATGGACTAACTTATCAATTTCTTCTGTGCTCATTCCTAATTTTATCTTTTCTTGAACTAGATCTAGTACTGCATTATTTATTTTTGCACTTTCTCTTATTCCTTGAATTTGTTCTTCATTCTTTATCATATCTCTTGTTGGAACTTCATATCCTTTATGCTTTAATGCCTCTAACTTTTCATCAAATTCTAAATGGCACTTTTTATACTTTTTACCACTATTACACCAACATTGATCATTTCTATTTAAATTCATAACCTACCTCCTTAATACTATATTGCTTATTAAGATTTTATCAAATAGTATTATTTATCATCTATATATTAATATATCACAAATAGCATAAAAAAGGAGATGATTAACTAGAAAAAATAGTTTTCATCTCCTAAATATTATTCTTTAAATGTGAATTCATAATCTGAATACGGTTCAATAACAGAATTCATACCTTCTAAAATATCTATCCAATAGGATTTTTTAATATAGGTAATTTCTCTATCATCAACATCTATATTTTTTAATTTAGTTTCGTTAAAATCTTTATAAAAGTCATTAATTTCATGAGTCAAATTATACATTTCAGTAAAATTATCTAATACGTCGCCCTCTAAAATTACCTTATCATTATTAGTTCTCATTTCATAATTTAACTGCTCAAATAGCAGACATTCCACTCTTGAATACACTTCAGTCGGTACTTGATTTGGAATTTTAGATTTTTTATTTATTGAAATTAATTCTTCTTTCCCATACTCTTTATAACTTATCCATAAGGAATTAAATTCCTTTGATATAGAGCTATAGTTCTTATATAAAGCTAATAACTCTTCATTACTAACACTTTTAGCTTTTATACACTTGTCTAAAGTAGCTAATGAACTTTCATTTCTATTTCGAATTTCTTCAATACTCTTATAGGTTTCTCTACCTATTATTATTTTATATCTAGAGTTCATTATTGAAGTGTAAACGTTTATGAGTAAACTAACAAACAAAACAAAAATAATTAATAACACACTAGCATTCTTGCTTATTTTAAAAGATTTCATAAAACACCCCCACATGAAATGTATTATATCATAAATTATTTTCTTTTTCCAGTATTCATACACCTATTAGTATTAGACAGCTTAAATAGATAAAAATACCTAATTTATAAATAAAAAAAGGACTCCCTAAGGAGCCTTCATAATATTTTTAAATCTTTACTTCTTATCTATTTATTAGTAATACCTTCCGTGTTCTTGTTGATATTCTTTTATCATTTCAAGTCCAGCAGTTCCACCTTCACCTTTTTCAACCTTTACAGAAATTCTCTTTATTTCTCCATAGGGTTCTTCTAAAGATAGTTCTTCATCTCCAGTTATTACCCATATAGTATTAGCTTTATAAGGTTTCACTTCTAATTCCTTTTCTCCAACTCCATCTGTAAAATATATTAGCACAGAATTTCTTAAGTTGTTTTCTTTTATATATCTAAATACTGGTGAGAATTTTGTAGATCCATTCTTAGAAGATCTCTTTTTAATATCATTTTTTGATTTTATCTCATATATACGTCTTATTTCATTATCACACTCTATTACAGTTATTTTATTTGTTCTAGTTCTAGTAATTTCTAAGACTTCAATTAAAATCTTATTAAACTCCTCTTCACTCATAGAAGCACTGATATCTAAAGCAACTATAACTTCAGGAACATTATTTGGAAGAGTTCCTCTTAAATCTAACCTTTCAGGTTGCCTTCTATTTCTTCTCATTATGGTTTTCTTTTCTCCTGCTCTTAATGAAGGTATTACCTTTTTAAGAGCATCTTGCCAAGATATCTCTGCTTTTTCAGTATAAGAGTCAATAATTCCTACTATGTCCTTTGGGGCTTTTCCTTTATAAGAACCAATGGCAGTTTTTTTAGTTAAGTCCTTTATAGAATCTTGAGTAAGAGTACTTTCTTCCCACACATCATGAGCTTTAGAAATATCTATCATTTCGCCTATATCATTATTTTTATCATCCTTCATAGTATCTGTTAATTTAGATTTAATTGCTTTTTCAATTTGTTCAGCATATATTTCAATTGGCTTATCTTCTGTTAAGTTAGAACCATATTCTTTATTAACTCTTTCAATCTTATAACTATACATAGGAAGACTTTTTATAAATTGATTAATAGATATATCTACTGCTAAATTTACTGCAAGATTAGTATATTTTTGTTTAAGAATTCTCTCTCTTTCATGATGTCCATACATAATGTGATAAATCTCATGTTTAAATAATGCTTGCATTTCTCTTTTATCACAAGCTAAAAACAATAATGGATTGAAATACATTCTAAAACCTTGTATTTTAGGTATTGTTGCTAAAGGCCAAGTAATGTTAAACCTTATACTTCTTTCTATTCTAACCATAAATTGCCCAAAGAAGACATCTTCTCCTTCAAGCATATCAATGATTACAGTTTCAACTAATGAAAAAAATTCTCTTTCAAATCCGCTATAAACTTCTCCATTTTCTTTTATCTCTAAAGCTTGCTTTAATAAGCTATCTCTTCTTTCTTCAAAACTCATAAGGCCTCATCCTATTCATAAATACTAAAGAAGGAATCTAGGAACATATCTTCATATAATAAATCCATGTAGGTTTCTTCTTTTAAATCGCCCTTTATCTCTTTCATAATACCAAGCCTTAAATCCTTTGGATAACAAGTCAATAAATCTGCAAATAACTTTCTATTTACTTCACTGTTATTTTCATTTAGATATCTTATTGAATTCTTAGCTAGTATATATAATCTTGAATGGCTTTCTCCTCTTATTTGTTCTTTTACTTCTACAGGTAAAATTAAATAAGAGAATAAGTCTTCTGGCTTAATTAACGGATTTTTTATATTTTTAATATAATTAATAAAATCAGTTGCAATACTTACTCCAACATTTCCTTTAACTACATTATAGAAAGTATCTATTGAATAATTTTCAGTATTTCTTAAATAAACATTATATGATTTAGCAACTCTTTCCCAACTTCTTGGAGTTGCTTTAATTGATTCACTTGAATTTGTAACATTCAAAAATTCAGGGAAATTTGATAAAAATTCTATAATATGATCATGTACATTTACTTCACCATTCATAGCCCATTTCAACCATTCCTTAATATCTGAGCTTAGTTCTACCCAAACGAATCTATCTTCTTGTGCATTATCCATATCTACTACTTGATAATCAGTATCTTCAAATCCATCATATTTGTTAGAAGGATTCATAGCTGCCATTATTTTTACATTTTCATTTAATTTATATCCATTAATTTCTCTATTTAATATTAAATTCATTAGTTCTTGTTGAACTGCATGCTCACATCTATTAAGTTCATCTATAAATAGCATTACTCCATTATATTTACTGTCTGATATAGCATTATCAATTTCTATTAATTTATAATGGGTTGCATATCTTGTCCTCCCATTATCTACAATTGGAAGTCCACCGATTTCTCCTTCCTTTAATAGGTTAGCATCTATGTTTACTAAATAATAATTTTCTTCATTACATATTCTCTTTACCAATGAAGTCTTTCCTATACCTGCTTCACCAATTATTAAGGGAACACTACCTGATTCTAATACTAATTCAACGGTATTTATAGCTTCTGAAAATTTCATCTTCTCACCTCTTTTTATCTTGAAAGTTTATAATCAACTAAAAACACTTTAGCTTTCTTACTTCCATACGCTTTTATAAAATTAATTTTATTCATCTCTAGTATTTCTAATTCTAAAAAGTCCTTTATATACTTTTCATCAATTGATTCTTCTTTTACTTTTTCAATAACAACATTAACTACAAAATCTACATCAATAGAATCATATACATATTTAACGATTTTTATATTATCTCCAATTAATATTTTTAATTCATCTAAATTGAAGTTAATGTAATTAATAGCTTCTTCATTTTCTTTAATAGCTTCTCTTCTAACTTCCAAAGTAGGATTATCAATAAATTTAATAGCTGCCCAATATTTTTTAACTGCAGCTAATTGGACCTTTTCTGATGGTTCCTTTATATACTTTATTGAATCATAATCCTTAGATACCGCTTTTAATTGAATTTCTTCAGTAGGATTTTCTATAAATTGTATAGCCCATCCCTTAGCCTTTACTGCTTCAAATTTAACCCTATCTGTAGGATTTTTAATATACTTTAATGAATTCCAAAGTAATCTAACTGCTAAAATAGCATTTTCTTCCTCTAAATCTTCAATATACTCAACTGCTAACGGATTATTTTTAATTGCTATTTCCTTTATAGTAATGCTTGGATTTTTTATATACTTTATTGCTAATCCATTCTTTTTAACTGCTTCTAAGATCAACTCTTCACTTGGATTATCTATATATCTTATATGCAGTGGATTATCATATATCTTTTTTAACTCGTTATTTTCCATGTTTCTTCCCTTCTTAGTTATGAACTTACTATATATTTTTCAATTAATAGTCAATTTTTATTCCATTCTATTATACATCATTAAATTAATAATTACTATCACTATTATTTAATAGTTACTATTGATTATTTCAAATAAAAACAATTACATCTTCATTAAAATCAAAAAAGGTAAAAGTATCTTTAAATACCTTTACCTTAGTGGATTACGTCCCATGTAAAATGAATAATGTAAAATGTAAAATTAAAGAAAAAACTCCTTACGGAGTTTCTAAAATATATTTATTTTATTGCATATATAATAACTACTTTTAACATTTATCAAAGTAAATTAATAAATAATTATTGTACAATTATTTATGCTCATGATTTCTTATATGATTCTCACAATAACACTTTTTACCTGAGCATTTTGAACAATATCTAAAATCCATTTTAGGATCTTCCTTTTCTGTAATTCCACAAACTACACATTTATGAATAATTTCTCTTTCTTTTATTTGTGATTTAAACTTTTGTTGTCTTCTATAATTTACTGCACCTGTAGTTGTTCCTGTAAATATATCTTTGCCAAAGAACAAGAAAAAGTTTAGTAACGGAACTAAAGTTAATATTTTACCTCCAACTGATGCTGCTGATAAGAAGCTATATCCTATAATAATCCAGTTAAATATAGCTAAGTATTTAACCTTAATTGGTATTATATAAAATAATAATATTTGAAAGTTTGGATATACCTTAGCAAAGGCTAAAAATAATGAAAGATTAATAAAGGTTCCAGTAGCATTAGCTCCAGTTATCATTGCAACAATTATAGTTGAAATCATTCCTATAAGATAATAAAAATTAAACTTAAATTCGCCCCACTGATGCTCTAATCCAGTACCAGCTAAGTAATAAAAATACATTGAAAATATAAAGGAAATTATAGAATAACTTGATGGAACAAATATAAAGGTTATAAGTCTCCAAACTTCTCCATTCATCACTGCATTTTTATTTAAAATTAACTTATTAGCTATATCTATTCCCATATAACTAAATGCAAAAACTAAAATTTGGCCACAAATAATAATTAGCATTAAATTTCTTATATAAAACTTTCCTATCTTTCTTTCTAGTTTATTTAACCAATTCATAAAAATAGCTGTCTCCTTTATAAATTATTTCTAACAATATATAATAAATCATCTATAGAAAAATCAGTATTCTTCATAGATAGAGTTATCATATTATTTATTAAAAAAGAAGTTAATTTTCTTGTTTCAATATTCATAGTTATATCTTTATTTTCTTTATGCAATTCTATTATTTCATCAATAATTATATATAATTCATCTAATACATCATATTTAGGACAAGAGTGAGATTTGTTATCTTCATTTATTTTTTCTTCTTTTGTAAGTTCAAAAAATACTTCCTTATGATATATTAAAAACTTTTCTAATCCTAAATAAATTAACTTTATTTTTTCTTCAAAAGATATTTTTTTATCTTTAACAGTTCTTAAATCCTCTATTATATGTATCCATATATCATTAAATATTTCCCTAACTAAAGACATCTTGTTTGCAAAATAATTATATACTGTCCCTAGCCCAATATCACATCTATTAGCAAGTTCTCTCATGCTAAAATTTTTATAACCTTTAGCTTCTAATAGTTCATAACCTTCTTTAAGTATTGTTTCTCTTGGATTTTGTAAAATTTTAGGCATGGTCCTTCCCCCTTTTATTATAGTTTATATCAATATTTATATATTATCAACCAATGATATGCCATTTATTCTCTTCCATTTATTTACATATAGTTATATTATTAGTATACTTATATTATGTAAATTATTATGAAATAAGAGGAAAATTCTATGGAAAAACCTAAATTTGATATTGCATACAGAAGAAAACTTCTCTATAAACGTAAAAGAAGAAGACAATTAATATTTAGACTTGTCCTTTTATTTATTTGCATTATAGTATTTTCACTTTTTTTATTATTTAATAAAAAATCATCCATTAATAAAAATATTACAGCTTCAACTACTAGTAATAACAATACAGATAATAAAATAGTAGTTTGTATAGATCCAGGCCATGGAGATTGGGATACTGGTGCAAAAGGGTTATCTGGTTCTTTAGAAAAAGATATAGTTTTAGATATTTCACTAAAGCTTGGGAAGCTACTAGAAGATAATGGAGTTAAAGTTGTTTACACAAGGACAAATGATTCATTGCCTTGGCTAAATAATTCTAATGATAGTCTAAAGGAAAGAATTAAACTTTCAGAAGTTTTAAAGTCTGATTTGTTTATCTCTATTCATTGTAATAGTGACTACAAAAATCAAGACTCAAAAGGTGTTGAGACCTGGTATAAATCGAAAGATGAAAGCAGTAAAAACTTAGCATTAGCTATGCAAAATGCATTAATTAATGCAAATTATACAGAAGATAGAAAAGTAAAAACCTATAATAATAAAGAGGATGCTTTAGCAGTTCTAGAATTAAATTCAAGCATTCCTGTATTATTAGAATTAGGTTTTTTAAGTAATCCATCTGATGAAAGGTATTTAAAATCTGATAAAGGTCAAGAAGCAATTATAATTGCTATTAATAATGCTATATTAAGTTATATTGAAGAAAATAAAACTACATTATTAAAGGGAAAATAAATGTAATTAATCATAATCAATTGGAAAACTTTTATAGTTTTGAAGCTTTATAGGTGTTGTGGCACTAAATTAGTGCCGCAATATTGTTATTTAGAAACTAATTAATTAGTCTTCAAAAATATTTTTTACTTCATCTAAAATAGTAAAATTAGTAAAGTCAAAATGTAATGGTGTTAAAGTTACATATCCTTGTGATAAGAAATAAAGATCAGAATCTTCTTCAGATATTTCATTTCTTGTTCCCTTTGTTATGTAAATCATATCTTCATTTTCTTCTACTAAAACATAGTTTGTTTTATAAGTTGATTTACCAAGCCTACAAACCTTAATACCTTTTATTTCTTCTTCTAGTATATTTGGAACATTCACATTTAGTACTACATCTTTTCTTAAATAACTTTTTTCAGCTATATCTACTACCTTACTTATCCATTTCGCTGCCTTAGTATAATCTTCATCATTTCTTTCCCAATCTACTTCCATAGAAATAGCAATTGATGGAACATTATATATTGCTCCTTCTACTGCTGCAGAAACAGTTCCAGAATATAATATATCAGTTCCACAATTTAAGCCTCTATTTATTCCTGATATAACTAAATCTATATCTTTACATAATAATGATAATCCCGCTTGAGTACAATCAGCAGGAGTTCCTACTAAACTATATGCTTTAAAATCCTTAGCTATTTTTTCTTCTCTTATTTTTATTGGATTATGAATTGAAATTGAATGGCTAGATGCACTTTTCTGCTCTCTTGGTGCTACTACTGTAACTTCATGCTTCTTTGAAATTTCTTTTGCTAAAGCTAATATTCCTCTAGCATCAATTCCATCATCATTAGTGATTAAAACTTTCATATAAGTCCTCCTAAAATACTTTCATTACTTATATATATTACCATAATTCTTTATATTATAAAGAAGAAATAAGTCTATCTAATAATCTCTAATTTAAAATATATTTATTTTAAAAACTCATTAATGAATTTCTCATCAATTATTTCATTTTTCATTCTTTAACCTTAATTAAAGGCTTCTGAAATTAATTTATAAGATTTTATCTTTTCATCTAAATTTGTATTTAAATTAATTATCATAAATTCATCTGTATTATAAAACTTACTCATATCTATTATTTGTTCTTTAACCTTATCTGGTGTTCCAATTATCATTCTTCTTCTATTTCTATTTACTATTTTCATTTCTGCTTCAGAATATTTATAGGCTAATGCTCTTTCAAGTGAAGGTATTCCATAAGACTTTCCTGTTTCAACTAAAAGTAAAGTCAAATCCATCATTGCAGCTTGGTTGTTAACTTCCTCTTCTGTTTCAGCACAAATTACAAAACTGCAAATTATAGTATTAGGTGATGAAGAAACAACTGACTTTTTAAAATTGTCTCTATACCAATTTACTGAACTTACACCCATACCTCCAGTGATAAATTGTGCATAAGCATAAGATGCCCCAGTCCCAGCTGCTAGACTAGCACTTCCACCACTAGAACCCAGTATATGAATTTCAGGATAGGTATTAACTAATGGAGTAGCTTTAAGGCCGCTAAATTCATGATCTTCTGGAACTATATCATAAATATATCTTATTAAATCTAATACTTTTTCCTCATAATTATCACTAAAAATACTTCTACCTTGCATTAGAGCTTTACTTGCTAATGGCATTCCACCTGGAGCTCTACCTATACCTAAATCTATTCTATTTGGATATAAAGCTTCCAATACTTTAAAATTTTCAGCAACCTTATAAGGGCTATAATTAGGTAACATTACGCCCCCTGAACCTACTCTAATCTTACTTGTTTTTGCCGCAATACTTGAAATAAGTATTTCTGGACTTGATCCAGCTAAACTTCTTGTATCATGGTGTTCAGACACCCAAAATCTATAATATCCTAGCTTTTCTAGCTCTTGTGCTAGAACTATTGTATTTCTTAAAGCTTCCGTAGAATTTAAACCTTCACCTATAGGAGATTGATCTAAGGCACTTAATTTAATATTCATATACATACCTCCTTTAATGTATATTTTTTATTCTTATTATAAACTATAACCCATTGATAAATATTTTCAAGTATTAATTATTTTTATTAAAATAAAAATATCACCTAGTAATATACTAATGTGATATTTTAAATCTTAAATTCATTTAATTTTCCATACCTAATTCCATAAACTTTCCATAGGGTATCTTTATATCAAACTCTCCACTGCTTTTCTTTTCAGCAACTATTTTTATCCTATTGATACTTTTTTTAATTTGTATAGTACTTGTAGCATAATTAATAAAAAGCCTAAAAAGTTCAATCATACTCTATAGAATTTATTTTCTACATTATTAATAATTTTTAAGGCTTTACTATTTGGAAATTTCTCTTCTAGTTTTCTTATGATATTTAAAATAATATTTGTAGGAAATAGTTTCTGTTTAAATAATATAATACTAGATAAAAATCCCTGTATAATACCTATAATAAAAAATATAACGTGAAGATAATTAACTGTTCTTAACATTATACATTGTACAATTATCCATATCACTAAGGATAAGCTAAAAACGCCACTTATATATCCTTGATATTTTGATTTTAAAAAAAGTGTTATAGCACTAAATATATTACCAACTCCAATTACTACAAACAGTATAATTCCTGGAATAAGAAAATTGCTAAATGGTGAATATTTTAAAGTATCAGCAGGTACCCCTAATGGGCTATAAGGATTCATAATAGCATTACTTCCTCCTGCCATAGCTCCTATCCCAACAAACAAATGTAAAATTAATAATAATTTATAAAGTTTCTTCATATATTTAATCCCCCCAATTTATATAAATATATCCTATATTATCTATATAAAAATATATCAACCTTACAAACTTATTATAACATATTTTTACAATTCATCCCTATTGATAAGATAAATATTATTACAAAAAAATTTTGGAGTTGCCTAAAAGCAACTCCAAATTAAAGTCTAAACTACATTACTTATATTTTTCTTAGCTCCAATATAGGTAGCAATAAAGTAGCCTCCATATATTATAACAAGTGTTCCTAATGCAATTAAAATATTATTCATAATACTAATACTACCAAAAAGAGTTATAACTCTTTTTGAAAATTCTAAACCTGCTATTGAGTGAATCAATGCTAAGGACAATGGCATTAAGAAATATATGGCTATTTGAGTCAATAAAGACTTATTAATTATATTTTCATCTACACCTATCTTTCTTAATAAATTATATCTTGTAATATTATCTGTAGATTCAGATAATTGTTGAAGTGCTAATACAGCTGCAGAAACAATTAAGAAGATTCCTCCAATATATATTCCTAAGTAAGATATCATAGCACCCATGCTAGTAGAACTTGCAATTAATTCATCTCTTGTAACGTAGAAAACATTGATTTCATTTTCTTCTCTAATTACTTCACGAATCTTATCTAGTCTTTCATTAAAGATTTTTTCACTATCTTCTTTGAAATTTAAATTTAAAGTTGCTGTCCATGGACTAAGTCCAGTAATAACATCATCCTTTACAATTATAGTACAAAGATTATTTTTCATTGTTTGGTTGTAAGCAACTACCTCTATTGTATTTTTAGCACCTGGCTTTAAAGCAGTACCACTTATACTAATTTCTCTGTTATTATTTAATACATTATTTAATGGATCTATTAAAATATCTATATCTGAAAATAAAGCATATTCTCCATCATCTAGGTTTAGAGGTTCCTTATTTAACATTTTCATTACCTCATTAAAATCTGATAATGAAATCACTTGAATTTCCCCATCTGTTGCAAGGGCATATAAATCTTTTGCTTTATTTATATCTTCTGGTGATAAAATATCACTATATCTAATACCACTCTTATAATATATAAGGCTTGAATAATTATTTGAGTAATCTTTTATTTCAAGATTTTTTTCTCTTAAATACTCTTCTATATCTATTCCATTATTACTCCAAATTGTTTGGTCGTACTGAGTTAAATCTTTCAATTCAGCATTCAGAGCACTATTAATTCCAAGACCAGCTGCTAACATACATATTCCTATAAATAATGATAAGCAGATAAATGACATTGAAATAAACACAGTATTTATTTTGCTATTAATTTGCCTTAAAACAAACATATTTAAATCTTTTAAATAAAATTTTTTATTTGATTGAACAAGTTTTAATAAAAATCCAGATAGTGAGAAGAAGAATAAGAAGGTGCCAACAATACCTAGTAAAATACTTCTTCCATTTACATTTATGCCTATAGTTGAAGCTCCCTTATTAAGAGTAATATAATAAGCATACCCTATCATTATTAAACTTATTATAAATACAACTACAGAAATCCAAATATTTCTTACTTTAATACTTTCATTTTTCTTAGATGAATTTATTAAATCTATTAATTGAATTTTTCTTATAGATATTGAATTAAACATAAGTACTAATACATAAATTACCCCAAAGGATATAAGTGTTTTTATCATAGCAGTATATGAAAATACGAATTTAAACTTAAGTAAGTTTACTTGAAACATCTTAGCTGTTAACACTGATAATCCTTGTGATAATATAACCCCTATTCCTAATCCAATTGCTAAAGATATTATACCTACAAATAATGTTTCCAAAAATATTATAGTTGATAAATTCCCTTTATCCATACCTAAGGTCATATATATACCAAATTCTTTTTTTCTTCTTTTTATTAAATAGTTATTTGCATAAATAATTAAGAAAGCTAATACAAAGGATACAAATATTGATGCATATCCCATTATTTCATCAACTACTTCAAAGGCATTAGCTTGAGCTTCATTTAGTTCAAGCATAATACTTTGGGATTGTATTGAATTAAAGGTATAAAATATACAAACTCCAAATACCAATGTCAAAAAATATATTGCATAATCTTTAAAGCTTCTTTTTAAATTTCTAAAAGCTAACTTAGAATACATTATTTTGCTCACCTCCAAGAAGTGTAATAACTTCAATTATCTTATCGAAGAATTTCTTTCTTGAATCATTTCCTCTAATTAGCTCATTGAATATTTTACCATCCTTAATAAATAAAATTCTCTTTGCATAGCTAGCTGAAAAAGCATCATGAGTAACCATCATAATAGTAGCATTAAGATTTTTATTTAAATCCTCCATACTTTCAAGTAACATTTTTGCAGATTTAGAATCTAAAGCACCTGTTGGTTCATCTGCTAAAATAAGTGAAGGTTTTGTTATAATAGCTCTAGCTGATGCAACTCTTTGCTTTTGACCACCTGACATTTCGTAAGGATACTTGTTTAAAACCTCTTCTATATTTAACTTTTTAGCAACTTCTTTTACCCTATTATCTATTTCTTTATGATTCACCTTCATTATAGTTAAGGCAAGAGCTATATTTTCATAAGCTGTTAAAGTATCTAGTAAATTAAAATCTTGAAATATAAATCCTAATTCTTCTCTTCTAAACTTTGATATCTTTTTAGAATTTAGCTTAGTAATATCATTGCCAGAAATATAAATGTGTCCACTACTTACCTTATCAATAGTTGAAATACAATTTAAAAGTGTAGTTTTACCACTACCAGATGCTCCCATTACCCCCACGAATTCTCCTTCTTCTACAGTGAAGCTTATATTATTTATGGCCTTAGTAATATTACCTTTTCTTCCATAATACTTTTCAATATTATCTACTCTTAATATTTCCTTTTCCATAAGTTAATCCCTCCTATTTCTTACTATAGGAATATTGTATTTTATTGTTAATCTTCTATCCATCGAAGTATATAACATATATCTTACATTTTTGTAATATTAATATTCTTTTAAAAATCTTGTAAGACTTACATTTTCCATTTAAATGGATTTTAAGTGTATTATCTCATAAATTATGTTAATATACAAACATACGAAAGCATAACAAATATGAGATATATTGCTATTACTTAAATATCAGAATCAAATATAATAGCGTTAAAATATCTTATACTTGTCCTAAATTTATAATGATTGGAGTTGATTTTTTATGAATATTGCAGATATATTATTAAAAACATTAATAGATTTATCCTATTTTATTGGAATTATAGTTATAGCTGGGCTAATCCTAGGCTTTTTAAGAAATACATCTATGGCTAATTATCAAAGAAAATTAGGTAAAAAAGCTATCTATATTACTGGAATTGTAGGAGTTCCAATTCATGAACTTAGTCATCTTATAATAGCTTTATTATTTGGACATAAAATTAAAGAAGTGAAATTCTTTCAAGTTAATGATGAAAATAGAACTTTAGGATATGTAAATCATTCCTATAACCCAAGGAATATTTATCATCAAATAGGAAACTTCTTTATAGGTGTAGCCCCTATTATATGTGGAAGCTTACTTATTATCTTATTACTTAAAATATTTGTGCCAGTTTCCTTAGAAAATACTAATGAGTTATTAAGTACTGATGGTATATTGGAATTTCTTAAGAGTATCTTTTCATTTAATAATTTCAGAAGGCCAGAATTTTATTTATTCTTATACTTAGTCTTTAATATTTGTTCCCATATTTCTTTAAGTCCAGCAGATATTAAAGGAGCATCTATAGGAGTTATATTTATTTTTGCAATATTATTAATCTTGAATATCATTAATTTAGATTTATTTTCTAATATAAATATACTTAAATATAATTTACTTTTAACTAAAGTATTAATAGTTTCAATATTATTCTCCTCCATAAATCTATTGATTAGCTTTATACTAAGTAAAATATAATAAAAAACCTATTACTTTTTTGTAATAGGTTTTTTCCATTATATTAATCCACGTAATTTCCAATATAACTCTTTTTGATTCTTTATTCTAATTAGCTTCTCTTCATATATTAATAATATATTCTCGTATTTACTTCTTTTATTTTCAAAATCTTTTGTCCATTTAAACATCTTTTTTAACATTTCAAATGTAGGCTCATAATTACATTTTTCTATTCCTATTTTTTGCTTTATAAATCTAGTAACTATTCTAACCTTTCTAATATGTAATGGAGGATCTAGAAATATAATTATTTCAGCCATATCAAATAAGCATTTTTGACTTTCCCTATAAACTCCTTCTATTATCCAATTACCTCTTTTATCTATATCTAAAATTTTGTTTAGTTGTTCTATATCTGAACGTTTATACCTTTTTTCTCCTTCTCCACCCCAGGCTATATTATCTCCCTCATAGCAAGGAATATTATATTTTAAAGATAGATTTCTAGATAATGTTGTTTTCCCACTTGCTACTATTCCAAAAATCAATATTTTCATATATATATATAATACCTCCTTCTATCTAGCACTTATTATAACATATTTTGCCAGAGAATTATTTTTCAAATTTTTATGTAGTCAGTGGTGACTATTACTTAAAACTAATATTTATTTCATTAAAAAAAGCACTATATTCCTTTAAAAATATAGTGCTCCTAAAATAATACATATAAAATCATCTCTTTACTTATACCCTGCTAAGTCTAAAAAATTCCATGTATCTTCTAATTAAATATCATCATCTTGTTAATTGGGAAAACTATAGATACTTTTGTTCCTTTTTTAATAGTAGATTCAAGGTTTATTCCTAGCCCAAGCTTTTTAGTTAACTTTTTGCATAGATATAATCCAATTCCAGTAGATTTTCCAAATCTTCTTCCATTTTCTCCTGTATATCCTTTTTCAAAAGCTTTAATTACATCTCTCTCATTCATTCCAATTCCATTATCTTCAATATATAAAACTATATTTTCCCCAATGCTTCTAGTGTAAAACTTTATTACACTTTCTATTTTATTATTATCAATATATTTAATAGAATTAGAAACTATTTGATTTATAATAAACTCTATCCATTTACTATCCGTATAAACAGTTTTATCTAAACCTAAAGTTTCTATTTTTATTTTCTTTTCAATTAAGACTTTTGAATTTCTTTTTATTACTTTATTTACAATAAATCTTAAGTCCATCTCTTTTATAATATAGTCTTTTTCTAGTGCATTACTTCTAGCGTAGAATAATGCTTGTTCAATATAATTTTCAACCTTAGTAATTTCCTCTTCAATACTTTTGGTTAATTCTGATTTATTATTTTCTATAATAAGCTTACTGCTAGCTATTGGTGTTTTTATTTCATGAACCCAAAGTTCAATATATTCCCTATACTCCTTATTATTTATTCTTAAAGAAGATATATCATCCTTCATTGATTTTGTAATATCATAAATTATATTATATAAAATTTTACTTTCTAAAAAGCTACCTTCTTTAACAACATCAGAAATTAAATATTTTTTATCTAAAGCCTCTAAGTTCATAAGCAAACCATCATAGTACCTTTTTCTATTAAAATAATCATAAATATGATAAATCAATATCCCTAGAAAGTTTATTACAAATATAAATATAATTGCATAAGAATCAACTTTTAAAACCATAAGTAAAGCTGATGTAAATGCTAATATTAATAAATTTATAATTATAAATATCAATCTTTCCTTTAAAAAATCTGTAAACTTCATATTAATATATATCCTAATCCTCTCTTAGTTTTTAAAAAGTCCTCTGCACCTATTTCTTCTAACTTTTTTCTTAGCCTATTAATATTCACTGTTAATGTGTTATCATCAACAAATTCATCAGACTCCCATAGAGCTTCTATAATATCATTTCTTGAAACTATTTTTTCTTTATTCTTAATTAAAACATATAAAATCTTACTTTCATTTTTACTTAACTCTACTTTATTCTCTTTATATTCAACTTCACTTTTAGATAAATTTAATTTAAGATTATTGTATTCTAATATTTCCGATTCTTGATTATTATAAGTTCTTCTTAATAAGGATGATATCCTGGCTAAAAGAATTTGAGTATTATAAGGCTTAGTTATAAAATCATCTGCGCCTAAATTCATACTCATAAGCTCATCAACTTCACTATCTCTACTAGTTACTATAATTATAGGAACTGAACTATTCTTTCTAATTTCTCTGCAAATATAATAGCCGTCATAGTAAGGTAAATTTATATCTAATAAAATTAAATGAAATTCTCCTTTTAGAACCTCATCAATAATATGTTGAAAATCTAATGAATATGTTGCTTCATATCCATATTTATTTAAAAATGTACATAATTCATTTCTTATTTTTACATCATCTTCTATAATAAAAATCTTTTTTCTATCCATATCCTCACC